>ERZ887851.1410-NODE-1410-length-20718-cov-16.309539_pt1 | contig 20718 bp, 25 predicted proteins | sample MGYA00521100_ERZ887851 | MGnify/ENA primary metagenome ERZ887851 (study PRJEB32303, sample SAMEA104408602) | aquatic metagenome | biome: Brackish water; feature: Pelagic; material: water | place: Baltic Sea | collected 2014-06-06T16:11:00 | depth 11,444 m ... | reverse complement strand
GCCGGAGCCGGAGTGATGCGCACCTCAGCCACTGGATCGGCCATCTGGTTGGCCTGGAGGCAGGCTGGCAGGAACACATACCAAGAGAGCAGGGAGGTGCACTGGGCGTCGCCCTGACAACGGCCCTCGGCACAGACGTTCTGGGCACCGGTGTAGGTGTTGCAGAAGTCAGCCAGGCGCATGTCCGTCGGCAGGGCGTTCATGATTCCTGCCGAGGAGATCTGACCGTCGCGGGCATCGGCCATGATTGCCGAACGCAGGGCCTGCACCGCATAGGTGTTCATGCTCCAGTAGGGGAAGTAGCTGGAGGTCTGGTTCTTGAGGAACTTGACGCCGGCATCCGAGTAGAGAAAGCGGGAGACACCAACGAAGTCGACGTTGTAGGTCTTGTTCATGCCTTCACGCACCTCGGCGGCGGTCCAGCCGGAGCGGTTCAGGCCCCCTTCCAGGCCCCGATCGGTGACTTCACCAGACTGCAGGAATGTATTGAAGGCATCCTGGTTGGTGGACCACACGGCGCCGCCGGTGTTCCAACGAACGGGGAGATTGTTGTCGACTGCGGCGGACGCTGGCAGGGCCACCGCCGAGAGGGCCGTACCCACAAACAGGCCGGCCAGCAAACGCTTGATCACGGGAGCATCGAATCGGTTCACCAAAAACCTAGCCATCAACTGGCTCATTTCCCCGGAAAAGCAAGTAGCTGGAGCACAACGATACGAAATTAAAAGATTTCCCTTAGATTTCCGGCCCGTTTTGCGTTTTTTGACCGATCTGGCGTCAAAGCCGGCTATTAATCCGGGGGTAGTAACAGCCGTTTCCCACGGCCGCCCAGCGCCATTCTGCCGCCGTCGCAGTACAGCAATCCGGCTGCAATCCTTCGCAAATATGCTGTAGTTTGCTGCAGGAATGGTCGCAACTCCAGTTGTGGAGCTCCGCGGCCAAGCTGCTCTGGCGCCACTTGATCGCCGCCTCTTTGAGCACCCAGCTGGTGAGCACCGCCATGCGCAGGGCCTCTCCCGTCAGCCCCTCGAGTTGACCCTGTTCCCCAATCGGATAAAACCTGCGCATCAAAGCGGCGGCATCGAGGGGACGGCTCACCAGCTCGAGATCCACGCCGATCGGCTCACCCGAATAGCCGATCAGCAGCCCCTGGCCACTGTGGCTGAGGCTGATCCAGCCCAGCCCCTCCAGCAGGCGCGGCGGCTGGCCGGGCGGGCTGCAGAGCGGCACGGCTGCGGGCACGCAGCCCAGGACAGGGGCCAACATCTGCCGCAGGGCAGCGCGACTCTGCCAATAACGACGGCGCTGGAGAGCGGGCAGCCCCTCGCCCCAGCCCAACTCCTCGGCGGAGAGGCTGGCCAGCCCGGCTCCCGCCAGGGGCACCAACCAGAGCTGGGGCCTTGCGTTGCTGCCCGCCGACGGCGGGTCCCAGCCAGTTCCTAGGCTCAAGGATGTGTCATTCCAGCGTTTGATGGCCCTGCAGATCGGCGATCCTGCCCCCGAGTTCACCCTGCCCGACCAGGACGGCAATCCGGTAAGCCTCTCCCAGTTGAAAGGTAAGCGGGTTGTGATCTATTTCTATCCGAAGGACGACACCCCCGGCTGCACCAAGGAGGCCTGCAACTTCCGCGACCAGTGGAGCGCCTTTGAAAACCATGCCATCACGGTGCTGGGCATCAGCAAAGACGCTGCCGGCAGCCACGCCAAGTTCATAGCCAAATACAGCCTCCCTTTCACCCTGCTCAGCGACGCCGAGCCCTGTCCGGTGGCTACGGCCTACGGGAGCTACGGACTGAAGAAATTCATGGGCAAGGAGTACATGGGCATGATGCGCCACACCTTTGTGGTGGATGGGGAAGGCCGACTCGAGAAGATCTTCACCAAGGTGAAAGCCGAAACCATGGCCGACGACATTCTCAGCGAACTGGGCTTGGCCTGAGCTCAGCCAGGGCCTCGAGCACGAGCTGGGGGGCTCGCCGCACCGCGATCGGGCTGGCCGCCAGCAGCTCCTCCACCAGGGGAGCCAACAGCTCGCCATCGCCGCCTGTGATCCAGAGAATCGTGCCCGGCCCCTGCTCCTCTGCCTCAAAGGCAGCCTGGGCAATGGCTGCGGCCAGACCCCGCAGCACCCCGGTGGCCATGGCGGCCTCGGTGCTGCGGGGCCAGCCATCGGCTGGCAACTGGGGAGGCAACTGGGAAGGCAATTGGAGCATTGGCAGAGCAACCGTGGCCCCTGCCATGGCATGCAACTGCAGGCCGGCACCCGCCAGCAGCCGCCCTCCGGCGAAACACCCCTCGGCCGTAATCCGGGTGAGGCTGAGTGCCGTGCCGGCATCTGCCACCAACCCGGCTTGGCCGCTGAGACGATGGGCCTGCCAGCCGGCCAGGGCCCGATCGAGGCCCAACCATGGGGGCACCTGGCTCAGGGGCACATCGGACAGTTGGAGCCGCCGCCTCGGATCCAGAGCCACCCCCGGCGGCATCGGACCAACCGCCGCCCAGCCCACCAGCCCCTCGAGCCCCTTGGCCACCCCCTCCCCGGCAGGCGCGCTCCAGCAGTGGAGGCCGCCAGAGCCGGCCATGGCCCAGTGCCATCGACTGTTGCCGATCAACAGCCAACGGGCCCCGCTCAGATGCCCTCGCCCATCAACCCGGGCAGGTGGATGCCGCATTCCTGCTGGAGACCGCCGAATCGGGTGTCCCGGCCACTGACCTCGCCGGCATCTGGTCCACTGGAATGCCAGTCACCCACACTCGAGTAGCCCTGCTCAAACAGCGGGTGCTGGGGAAGCTGGTGCTCCTCCATGAAGTAATACACCTCCCGCTTGCTCCAGGCGAGCAGGGGGCGCAGCGACCAGCGCTGCCGCACCGAATCCAGGGTCTCCATGGTGCGGCGATGGTCCGTCTGGCTGCCGCGCACCCCGCTGGCCCAGCAGGTGACCCCCAGATCGGTGAGGCTGCGGTCTAGGGGTTCCACCTTGCGAATGCGGTGGTAGAGCTCCAGATCACTGGCCTGGCCGGTTTCCCAGAGCCGGCCATGGAGCGCCTCCATCCGGGCAGAACTGATCGGCGACTGGGACGCCACCAAGTTGAGCTTGAGCCGCTGGACCAGCTGATCTGCGTAGAGATAGGTTTCGGGCGGCAAGTAGCCCGTATCCACCCAGATCACCGGCAGGGAGCGGCCGGTCTGCTCAGCCAGGTCTGCCACCATCTGCAGCAGCACCGCAGACTGAATCCCGAAACTGGTGGTGACAGCAAACCCCTCGCCAAAGGTCTCCAGGCCCCAGTGCAGCCGCTGCGGAGCCGAGAGCTGGGCCAGCCGCGGCCGGACCACCTCCAGATCAATCGCTCGACCGGTGCAATCGGGAGGGAGGGAGGGAGCTGGAGCCGTCTGCATCAGGTCATCATCGCCCTTGGCATGAGCTGCTGGTTAGGGTTTGGTCGATGCTGTCGGCAACGGACCACAAAGCAATGGTGGAGTCTGCGGCGACGCCGGTAACGGCCCCGGTGGTGATTGTGGGAGGCGGTTTCGGCGGGCTCTACACAGCCCTGGCGCTCGCCGGCAGGCGCCAGCATCCACCGATTCTGCTGATCGATCCCAACGATCGCTTCCTGTTTCTGCCCCTGCTCTATGAACTGCTCAGCGGCGAACTGCGCAGCTGGGAAATCGCCCCCCGCTACGACACCCTGCTGGCGGGCAAAGGGGTTGCCTGGCTGCAGGACCGGGTCGTGCGCATTGACTCTGACAACGGCCTGATCCATACCGGCGCAGGCCGGCAACTGGCCTTCAGCCGGCTGGTGCTGGCCACCGGAGCCCAGGCCAACAGCTTCGGTATTCCCGGAGTGGTGGAGCACTGCTACAGCTTCCGAACCCTGGCCGATGTGGAGCGCTTGCAGGGCCTGATCCGCAAGCTGAGGGAACGGGCTCGCCCCCTGCAGCGGCTGGCCGTGGTGGGAGCTGGGGCCAGCGGCGTGGAGCTGGCCTGCAAACTGGCCGACCAGCTCCAGGGCAGCGCCATCGTGGAGCTGATCGAGCAGGGCCCTGGCCTGCTGCCGCTGGCCAAGGCCTTCAACCGGGAACAGGCGGATCGCGCCTTGCAGCGCCGTGACGTACGCCTGCGCAGCCACACCCAGGTGGAGGCGGTGCAAGCAGACCGGCTTGAACTGAAGGGGCCCGGCGGGCAGGAGCACCTCAACGTGGAGGCGGTGATCTGGACCGCCGGCCTCAGCTTTCGCGCCCCGGAGATCCACCCTGCTGCCCCCGTTGACCGCCAGGGCCGCCTGCTGTGCCAGAGCAGCCTGCAGCTGCGCAACCACCCCCATATCTTCGCCCTAGGCGATATCGCCCATGTGGACACTGAAGACAGCGGCGTTGAAGACAGCGGCGTTGAAGCCGCCCTGCCGGCAAAGGCCCTGCCTGCCAATGCCCAAGTAGCCTTCCAACAGGCCGAATGCCTGGCCGGCAACCTGGTGCATTCGCTGGCAGGGGAAGGGCTGGAGCCCTTCGAGTTCAACGACCTCGGCGAAATGATGAGCCTTGGCGTGGGCGAAGCCAGCCTCACGGGGGGGGGATTCACCCTGGCGGGAGCGGCCGCCTACCAAATCCGCAGGCTGGCCTACCTGGCCCGGCTGCCCGGCAAGGCCCACCAGCTCAAGGTGGCGGCCGGCTGGCTGGCGGACTGGCCGCGATGAACCCGGGGACGAGTCCCAGGGGCCTGTTGCTCGATGCCATGGGGACCCTGATTAACCTGCGCACCAGCGTGGGGAGCACCTATGCCGCGCTGGCCAGCCGCCATGGCCTGACAGTTGGGGCTGCAGCCATCGATCGCGCCTTCCCCCGCATCTATCGACAAGCCCCGCCCCTGGCCTTTCCCGGACTCGGCGATCGGGCCCTGGAGGAGGCCGAGATCGGCTGGTGGACAGCCAGGGTCGGCGAAGTACTCAGCGCCGCCGGAGCCCTTGCGGCGGGGGCTGCCCCGCCGCCGAACCTGGGCCGGGAGCTCTTTCAACGCTTTGCCGAGGCCGATCTCTGGCAGGTGTACGCCGACGTGCCTGGGCACCTGGAGGCCTGGCACCGTCGCGGCCTGCGACTCGCCGTCGTCAGCAACTTCGATAGCCGCCTGCTGGGGCTGCTGGACAGCCTGGGCCTGGGCCAGTGGCTGGAGGCGGTGGTGGTGTCGTCAGCAGCCGGAGCCGCCAAACCCGATCCCCTGCCCTATCAGCTTGCCCTGACCCGGCTGGATCTCACGGCCGGGCAGGTTTGGCATGTGGGTGACAGCCCGGAGGATGGGGCCGGTGCCCAGGCCGCCGGAATCCGCTGGGTGAAGGTGCAGCGCCCATGATCGGCCGTACCCCCGCAAAGAGCCTTTGGTGAAGCAAGGGGTATTGGCGGGGCGCACGGCCGGATTGCGGCCCGCCCAGAAACGGCGACTTGAGCGGCTCTGCCACCGGCGCCACCCCGAAGACCAGGTCGCCGAACTTCTTTGCCTGCAGCGGCTCGCCAGCGAGAGCCTTGAGCTGGAGCTGCCCCTCACCCTGGTGGTGGACGGGCGGGGCCTGGGCCGGCTGCTGTGGGTGGGCCCCCTGGAGCAATCGGGCCGGCTGCTGGAGCGCCTCCCGGGATCCGACCGCCGCCAGGGCTCTGACCTGAGGCTGCTCACCTGCTGCGGCCGCTCCAAGCAGCTCGAACCAGGCCGCCAGGAGGGAATCGTGGGGCTGGATCTGGCTCCCCTGCTGTGGTTGCGCTTTGGCGACCGGGCGGGGGCGGGAGGCCAGTGGCCAGGCCAGTTGCTGGTGGCCCAGCCCGAGCAGGCCGAACCCTGGGTGGTGCTGGCCGCAGCGGATCTCCCCGAGCTCTGCGGCCGCGATCCCCTGGGCTTCGCGGTCCAGCCCCAGCCGCTGGCGACCGCAATCTCCCCAGCCCAGGCAGGGCAGGAGAGGGTTTTGCTGCTGGCCCTCAGCCCGGGAGACCGCGGCGCCGCCCAGCGGCTGATCGCCGAGCTGGAGGGGCTGGTATGCAGCGCCGGCGGGGTGCCGGTGGGGGTGGTGGAACAGCGCCGCAGCCAGGTGGCGCCCCAAACCCTGTGGGGCGAGGGGAAGGTGGGTGAAGCGGCCCTGGAGGCAAGGCGACTGGGGGCCACCCTGGTGGTGACAGACCGGGAACTCACGCCGGTGCAGGCCCGCAACCTGGAGCGCCTGCTGGATCTGCCGGTGAGTGACCGCAGCGAGCTGATTCTCGACATCTTTGCCCAGCGGGCAGCCAGCGCAGCCGGCCGGCTGCAGGTGGAACTGGCCCAGTTGCGCTACCGCCTACCCCGGCTCAGCGGCCGGGGCCTCAGCCTGTCCCGCCAGGGGGGTGGCATCGGCACCCGGGGGCCGGGGGAAACCCAGCTGGAGAAGGACCGCCGTGCCATTGCCCGCCGTCTTGAGCGGCTCCAGCGGGAGGTCAGCCACCTGGGCGAACACCGGGCCCGCTTGCGCCGCAGCCGCCAAGGCCTGCGGCGGCTGGCCCTGGTGGGCTACACCAATGCCGGCAAGAGCTCCCTGCTCAATGCCCTAACCCGAGCCAGTGGACGCGAGCCGGTGCTGGCTGAAAACAAGTTATTCGCCACCCTGGATCCCACCACCAGGCGGATTGAGTTGCCGGAACCCCTGCTACTTACCGACACGGTGGGCTTCATCCGGGCCCTGCCCCCACCCCTGCTGGAGGCGTTCCGCTCCACTTTGGAGGAAACCCTGGAGGCCGATGGCCTGATGGTTGTGGTCGACCTCTCCGATCCAGCCTGGCCGGAGCAGTGGCACATGGTGAACACCATCCTCGACTCCCTTGGCGCTACGGCCCCGCGGCGCCTGATCGCCAATCAGATCGACCGCTGCCCGGCCGCCGAAATCGAGCGGGCCCGTGGCCTGGAAAGCTCGGCCCTGTTCGTTTCTGCAACGGCCTCACTGGGGCTTCAACGTCTCAAGCAGGAACTGCGCAGCTGGCCGGCCCAGGGGCCTGAGACCTGAACTACCGCATCCGAGCACTGGCTTGTGGCACGATCTTCAATTGGATTCCATCTCCCCTGCGGCCATGACCCTTCAACTCGGCGATACCGTTCCCGACTTCACCCAGGACTCCCAACTGGGTCCGATCAACCTCTACGACTTCGCCGGTGATAGCTGGGTGGTGCTGTTCTCCCACCCCGCCGACTACACCCCGGTGTGCACCACCGAGCTGGGTGAGGTGTCCCGGCTGCGCCCCGAGTGGCAGAAGCGCAATGTCAAAACCATTGCCCTGAGCGTGGATTCGGCCGAAAGTCACAGCGGCTGGATCTGCGACATCAACGAGACCCAGAAGACCAGCGTCGACTACCCGATCCTGGCTGATGCCGACAAAAAGGTGGCCGATCTCTACGGGATGATCCACCCCAATTCCCTCAACAACCTGACGGTGCGCTCGGTGTTCATCATCGATCCCAACAAGAAGCTGCGCCTGCAGATCACCTATCCCGCCAGCACCGGCCGGAATTTCCACGAAATCCTGCGGGTGATCGATTCCCTCCAGCTCACCGACCACCACTCCGTGGCCACCCCGGTGAACTGGACCGACGGCGAGGACTGCGTGGTGGTGCCCTCGATCTCCACCGAAGACGCCCGGGCCAAGTTCCCCAAGGGCGTCACCGAGATCAAGCCCTACCTGCGCATGACCCCCCAGCCCAACAAGTGAGCCGCCTCTGATGCGGGTGCTGGGGTTGATGAGTGGCACCAGCGCCGATGGCGTGGATGGGGTGCTGGCCAGCTTTGCCGGCCCGCCCCGGCGGCCGCGCTGGAGGATTGAGGCCCACCACTTCAGCCCCTACCCCACCGACCTGCAACGGCGGCTAATCGCCCTGGGGCAGGGCCAGCCCCTTAGCTCAGCGGAGCTGGTGGAGCTGGCCGAAGCGGTCACCGAAGAGCAGGCCCGGGCAGCCCGGGCCTGCGATCCCGGCGGCAGGGCCAGCCTGGTTGGCTGCCATGGCCAGACCATCTGGCATCGCCCGCCCCAGCAGGGCAGGCGAGGGGCCAGCTGGCAACTGCTGCAGGGCCCGCTGCTGGCCGAGCTGCTCGGCAGGCCGGTGGTGTTTGATTTTCGCAGCGCCGACCTGGCCTTAGGCGGCCAGGGCGCCCCCCTGGTGCCGCCCGCTGACCAGGCCCTGCTGGGCCGCTGCGGCGGCTGGCGGGCAGTGCTGAATCTTGGCGGCATCTCCAATCTCACCTTGATCCCCCCCGCCACGGGACCCGAGCGCCACCAGGCCGTGCGTGGCTGGGACTGTGGCCCCGCCAACACCCTGCTGGATCTGGCCACCCGTCACTTCAGCGGCGGCCAGCTGGCCTACGACGCCGATGGGGCCTGGGCCCGGCAGGGACGGATCGATGAAAACCTGATCCAGCTCTGGCTTCAGGAGCCCTACTTCCAGGCCCCGCCACCGAAATCCACCGGCCGAGAACTCTTTGGCCAAGCCGACCTGGAGCGGCGACTGGCCCAACTCGAAGACAGGCCGCCAGCGGATGCCCTGGCCACCCTGACGGCTTTCAGTGCGGCGGTGGTGGGCCAGGAGCTGGGCCACGGCCCCCAGCCGGTTGAGATGCTCGTGGCCGGGGGGGGATGCCGCAACGGGCTGCTGATGGGCCAATTGGTCGAGCGCTGCCGCGGCCTGATCGTGCGGCCGCTGGCGGAGCTGGGCATAGCGGAGGCCGAGCGCGAAGCCCTGGCCTTTGCCCTGCTCGCCTGGTGGCATGTGCGCGGCCATCGCGGCAACGCGCCCTCCGTAACCGGTGCCCGCAAAGCCGCCGTGCTGGGCCTGTGCGCCAGACCCCAGGCCTCAGCCTGGCCGATGTAGGCGCAGCCGGCGGGGGGCGCCGCGCAGGCGCTGGGGCTTCTGGCGCTGGCGCTCCTCCAGATCCTTTCGAAATAGGTCCGCCTCCAGCGCAGCCTGGCTGCTGCCGGGGGTGCGGGGCCGGGCCCGCTCCAGACGCTCAACGCCCTGCTGGATCAGCACCTTCGCCATATTGCTGACCGTGCGCGACTCGGCATCGGCCAGATCGGCAAGGCGCTGACAGAGCTCTTCCGGCAGCACCACCTGGATGCGGGGCGACTTGGCCCTGCCGCTGGAGGAGGTTTGGCGCGTGGCCACTGAGGAAGCTGGAGCAAAGATGGGCAACAAACAGGCTCTGGGCAGAGCCTGCAGGATCTTCCCGGGTATGACAAAGCATACAGAGCTGCTAAGGGATACTATCCATGACTATGCTGAAGGCATCGATCCCCTCTCCAGCTCCCCACCCCGAAGGTGCGCCCCGTGCCCCAATCCCCAACAGCCAGCACCAAACCAAGCCGAAGCCGCAAACGTCTCACCGCCGAGCCCAGCGATGTGCTCGTTTCAGCGGTGATCAGCACCTACCTGCTGACCCACCTCCACCACGTGCTCCAACGGGCTGAATACGGGGCCCAGCAGGAAGGGCGCGATGCCCTGGCGGCCAACTACGCCGAGCTGCGCAAGGTGCTCTGCCTTGATGCCCGCACCATGGAAGACGCCTCAGCCTGCGGCACCCCGGAGAGCGACGAGGCCCGTCAGGCAGCGTGAACCTGAAGCTTGACTGCGTTTAGGCTTGGTTAATCCCAGCCGTATGCAATGGCCGCCCTGCAACGGCCGCTCTGCAATGAAAGAAAGCAACACAGCAAATATCGATGCAAGCAACGCAGAGGAGCTCTACGCCCGGATCAGTTCGGATCAAGCCCTGACCCAGTCACTGTTCAGGCAGGCGCTCCAAGACCCCAGCGGCTCCCTGGAGCGAATCGTGGAGCTGGGCCAGGCGTTCGACCTGCCGGTGACGGTTCAGGAGGTGCGCAGTTACATCGCGACCCTCGACGACATTGACAGCAAGCAGTGGCTGGTGAAGGCCCGCGGCGGGCTGTGAGCTGCGAATTTTTTCCGGGCTGCGGCCCCGCTCGCCTCCCGCCCAGCTGAAGAACAGCCAGTAGCTCACCAGCGCCAGCCCAGCTGCAACCACCAGGGCCGTCACCTGCTCAAGGCGCTTGATCATGGCCGGCGCAAGGTGATGGGCAGATGAGTCTGCACCAGGCCCGAATCGGCACCTCCACCCCAACCCCCCATCCCGTGCTCCGCCTCGAACGAATCGGCAAGATCTACCCCACCGGCGAGGTCCTGCGCGATGTCACCTGGGAAGTGAAGGTTGGCGACCGGATCGGCCTGGTGGGCGTCAACGGAGCCGGCAAATCCACCCAGATGAAGATCATCGCCGGGCTGGAGGAGGCCAGCAGCGGCCTGGTGGTGAAGCAGGGGGAGCCCCGCATCGCCTATCTGCAGCAGGAATTTGACGTTGACCCCCAGCGCAGCGTGCGGGAAGAGCTCTTCCAGGCATTCGGCGAAGCCGCTGAGGTGCTGCTCCGCAAGCACCAGGTGGAGCAGGCCATGGCCAGCGAGCAGGCCGCAACCGATCCAGATCACCTCGATGGGCTGATCCACGAGCTGGGTCGGCTGCACAGCCGTTTCGAAGCCCTGCATGGCTACGAGCTCGATGCCCGGATCGACAAGCTGCTCCCCACGATCGGCTTCACCCCGGAGGGGGCCGAGCAACTGGTGGGGGATTTTTCCGGCGGCTGGCAGATGCGCATTGCCCTGGGCAAGATCCTTCTGCAGGAGCCCGATCTGCTGCTGCTCGACGAGCCAACCAACCACCTCGACATGGAGACAATCCAGTGGCTCGAGGGCTATCTGGTGGAGCAGACGGCAGCCCTGGTTGTGATCAGCCATGACCGCACCTTCCTGGATCGGGTGTGCAACCAGATCGTTGAAACCGAAAGGGGGGTGTCGCGCACCTATCTGGCCAACTACAGCCAGCATCTCGAACAGAAGGCGCTCGAGCGCGAAGCCAGCCAAGCAGCCTTCGAGCGGCAACAGAAGGAGTTGGGCGCCCAACAGGCCTATATCGACCGGTTCCGGGCCAGCGCCACCCGCTCTACCCAGGCCAAGAGCCGCGAGAAACTGCTCGACAAGGTTGAGCGGGTGCAGGCCCCGATCGAAAGTGTCAGTGGTCCGCGCTTCCGCTTCCCCCCAGCCCCCCGCTCAGGGCGCCTGGTGGCAGAGATCCGCGACCTCAGCCACAGCTACGGCGACCAGATCCTCTTTCTCGACGCCAACCTGGAGATCGAGCGGGGCGACCGCATCGCCTTTGTGGGTCCAAACGGGGCCGGGAAGTCGACCCTGCTGCGCCTGATCATGGGCAGCGAACGCCCCGAGGGGGGCCTGGCCCAGCTCGGTGAGCACAACATCCTGGCCGGATACTTCGAGCAAAATCAGGCAGAGGCCCTGGAGCTCTCCAAGACGGTCATCAATACGATTTTCGAGATTGTGCCCGATTGGACCCAAACCCAGGTGCGCTCGCTGCTGGGCAGCTTCTGCTTCAGCAACGAGAGCGTGTTCAAGGAAGCCGGCCAGCTCTCGGGTGGCGAAAAGGCGCGGCTGGCCCTGGCCCTGATGCTGCTCACTCCCTGCAACCTGCTGGTGCTCGATGAGCCCACCAACCACCTCGACATCCCAGCAAAGCAAATGCTGGAAGACGCCCTGATCGAATACGAGGGTGCTGCCCTGCTGGTCAGCCACGACCGCTATTTCATCTCACGGGTGGCCAACCGGATCGTGGAGATTCGCGATGGCCAGCTGGTGCTCTACCGGGGCGACTACGCCTACTACCTCAGCAGGAAAAACGAGGAGGCCGAGCTGGCCCGCCAGGCCGCCGAGACCAAGCGCAAGGCGGCCAAACGGACCTCTCGCAAACCCCAGGGGAAAGCAGGCTGAGCCCTAGCACCCCAAGGGGAAGACATACAACTTCACCGTTGCCTAGGCAGGAAGACTCATTTCCCTGGTGCCCCTGGTTTGGTGTGCATAGGCTGACAGGACATTGCCACTGCAGGAGATCATGGAAATCAATCACATGGGCGCTGGCCAGCTCGGCGCCGCCAATACGGGATTCAGCTCCGGACTCAACTCCGGCTTCGGCGCGGGCCTCCAGGACTTCCAAGTGGAGCCCGACAAGGCCATCGATTCGATGGACATGTACTTCGAGTGCATCACAACCTGCTCCCTGGATGACGGCGCCTGCGTGACCCGCTGCGTCGAACAACTGCGCGAGGCCGCCTGAGCCCCTAGGGGATCCAGGGCAGACTGCATAACAGCGATTGCGCACAGAGCCCCTGGCCCTGTCGCAATCGCTACGACTGCAACTGAAACACTTTGTAGCTTTGGCGAGTCCAACAGCTCTTCGCGGTGCGTGCCATGTCTGAACCCCTCGCCCTCAGCCTCGGTCAGCAATTTGAGCTGGAGCGCATGAGCCGGGCCATCGAGGCCACCGCTGATCTGCAAACCCTCCAGGGAATTGCCAAGCAACTCCTGCAGGCCTGGCAAAGCCAGAAAGCTGCCACCCAATGGGTGATGCGCCAACAGCTCGGCACACCAGCCCAGATCGCCCCCGGCCTGGCCCAGCACCTGGCCCACGAGGCTTGAGTTAACAGGCTTGTGTCAGCAGGCCTGAATCAGGAGGCCCAGATCACGAAGATCCACCCAATTGGGCGGGTACCACCGTTATTTCAAACTGCCGGCCAGCCCTACTGACGCTGAGGGTCAAGCTGCCCCCCACGCCAGCCTTTTCGACAGCCGCCACCAACTCGATCGGGCTGGCTGTGGCCTTGCCGGCTGCCGCCAGAATCACGTCTCCCTGTTGCAAACCAGCCCGGAAGGCCGGGCTGCCTGCCTGGACCGACATCACCCGCACCCCCTGGCTCAGGCCGGTGCCATCGCCAGGCTTGACAGCCTCAAGGCCGATCCCAATCACCGGGTGGGCAACCCGGCCGGTAGCAATCAGCTGGCGGGCAATGTCGCGGGCCCGATTGATCGGAATGGCAAAGCCCAGCCCAGCACCAGGGCCGGTGCGCACCAGGGTGTTGATGCCGATCACCTCCCCCTCCGCATTGAGCAAGGGTCCCCCGGAGTTCCCCGGATTGATGGCCGCATCGGTCTGAATCAGATCTAGCCGTTTGTCGGTGATGCCGAGCTTGCTGGCATTGCGGTTGAGGTTGCTGATGATGCCCATCGTCACCGTGTTATCGAGTCCGTAGGGATTGCCCACGGCGATCGCCCACTCGCCCACCTGCAGGCCGTCGGAATTGCCCAGGGGCGCCACGGGCCAGGGCCCTGAGCCGGCCAGCTTGACCACCGCCAGGTCGGTGAGGCGATCCAACCCCACCACCGAGCCCTCCACCCGACGGCCGTCCTGCATGCCCACGGTCACCCGGCTGCTCTTCTCCACCACGTGGGCATTGGTGAGGATCAGGCCATCAACCTGAAAAATAAAGCCGCTGCCCTGGCCCCTTTCGGTGCGCTGGGAAGGCTGCTGCTGGGGCATGCCGAAAAACTGGCGGAACAGGGGATCATTCAGCAAACCCCGCGGCAACCCGCCCGTGCCGCCCCCGGGCACCAGCACGGTGCGCTCGGTGTCAATTGTGACCACCGCCGGCCCCGCCCGGCGCACCGCTGCCGCCACAAAGGACTGGCGGGCCAGGCCCGCTGAAGCTGCCCCCTGGGCCCGGGCAGCCACCCATCCCCAGGGCGACACCGCTGCGGAAATCACCAGGCCCGCCGCCAACATTCCGGAGTGGAGCCTGGGCCAGGTGCGCAATCCAGCCGCCATCACTATCGCCACCAATCTCTCCGAACCGTAGGCAGGCAAGCGGCCACGCCTGCGGCGCCCCAACCCTTAAGTTAGGTGAAGAATTCCTTCAAGGCATGGACACCAGCCGGCTTCTGCTTGCCTTCCTTGCATTCGGAGCAGCATGTACAACCCTTTGGGCTTGGATGCTTGCCAACTCCGGTAACCCCGCCACCGTTCCAGGGCCCATCTCACGCCAATCCAGGCAATGATGGATCCAAGGCCATCGCGTCCTGATCTGCGGCCTGCCCCCCGGCCATGAATGCCCTGGTCTCCCAGCTGCTCCCCCTCATCTATTTGGCCTGCTTGGTGGCCTTGCTGTGGCAGGCCTTCAAAGTGATGGGCCAAGGTTTCAGGGCAATCCCCAGACCGGGCGATCCTGATGCGGCTGGCACCCTCCCCAACCCGTCTGCAGCCGAGGCCCCTACCGATCGCACCGGACGGCTCACCATCCATCCCGAGCTCCTCGATGCCGATGGCCAGCTCACCGACGAAGACCTGCTCACCGTGCGCTTCAGCGGTGACAACGAGCAGCCCGCTTACCCGGGTGACCCCAACTGAATAGGCTCACCGTTGAGCAAGTGCTTTTCAGCGGAGACAGAAGGTGGATCAACGGACCAAAATCGTGGCAGCTGTGCTGGCGAACCTGAAATTACCGCCGCGGTTCCGCCTCAAGCTGATCAAGGAGGATCCGATCCGGCTGGAGCTGAGCATTACCCCCGCCTACGGCAAGGATCCGATCCTGGTGGGCCTGGTGGAATCCCAAGACCTAGTTGCCCGCCGCGACCGCGAAGGCCGCATCCCCCGTGACCTGCAGGGCACTTGGGACTGGACCGTGCGCCACGGCAAGGTCAGCACCGGCGGCTGGAACCCCTATCTCAAGGAGGCCCTGCAGACCATGTTTGAAACCGGCCTACCCGCCATCGTCTACGAGGAGCTCACCGGCGAGGCCTACCACCCTGTCGATGGCGTCCGTCACGTGCGCTGATCCCAACCACGACACCCACTCCCCTGCCGATTGACGGGCTCCTGGGGCCGCTGCTCGAGGCCTGTAAACCCGGGGCCACGGTGCTGCTGCAGGCCCCGCCGGGGGCGGGCAAAACAACCCGAGTACCCCTTGCCCTGCTGGAGCCCCCAGCCGGCAGCGTCTGCCCTGGCCCCATCGGCCGGATCTGGATGCTGGAGCCCCGCCGGCTGGCGGCCAAAGCGGCGGCCCAACGGCTGGCCGCCGAGCTCGGCGAATCGGTGGGCGAGCGGGTTGGTTACAGCGTTCGGCTGGAGTCGTGCACCTCGGCGGCAACCCGGCTGGAGGTGCTCACCGACGGGCTGTTCCTCAGGCGCCTCCAGGCCGATCCCGGCCTCGCTGGGGTGGACTGCCTGATCTTCGATGAATTCCATGAGCGGGGGGCCGACACCGACCTGGCCCTGGCCCTGGTGCGCCAGGCCCGCGAACTGCTCAGGCCTGATCTGAGGCTGGTGGTGATGTCGGCCACCCTCAACCTGGCCCCCCTGGCCCAGCAACTCCCTGGGGCCGCCGTGCTCAGCAGCGAGGGCCGCTGCTACCCGGTGACGATCAGCCACCAAACGCCCAGGGCCGATGAGCGGCTGGAGCAGCAGGTGGTGCGCGCTCTCGAGCAGCACTGGCTCGAGCAGCGGGGCCAGGGCGAAACCGTGCTGGTGTTCCTGCCGGGCCTGCGGGAGATCCAGGCCTGCAGCCGGGCCATCGCTGCCACCAGCTGGGGGCAGGCGATCGACTGCGTGCCCCTGCACGGCAACCTGCCCCTGGCGGCCCAGGGCTGCGCCATCGGCCCGGCCCAGCAAGCCGCCGGCAAGGTGGTTCTGGCCACCTCCATCGCCGAGAGCTCCCTCACCCTGGCCGGAGTCAACCTGGTGCTCGACAGCGGCCTCAGCCGTCGCAACCGCTTCAACCCAGGCAGCGGCATGGACGGCCTGGTGACCGTGCCGGCCAGCCTGGCCAGCGCCGAGCAGCGAGCGGGGCGGGCGGGACGGCTGGGTCCGGGCCGTTGCCTGCGGCTGTGGTCACCGGCCGAACAGCAGCGGCGGCCGGCCTTCGACCCGCCGGAACTGCTGGAACTCGATCCCATGCCCCTGGCCCTGCAGCTGGCCCGCTGGGGCGACCCCCTGGGCACCGGCCTGGCCTGGCTGGATCCGCCCCCAGCGCAGCCCCTGCAGGAAGCCCGCCAGCAACTCAGCCAGCTCGGCGCCATCGATGGGCAAGGCCGCCTGAGCCTCCACGGCCAGAGGTTGGCCCAGCTGGGGCTGCATCCGCGCCTGGCCCAGTTATTGCTGCTCGGGGAGCAACGCGGCCAGCTCGACCTGGCCTGCGCCCTGGCGGTGCTGCTCAGCGAGCGGGATCCCCTGCCGCGCCAGGAGGCGGGCTGCGACCTGCTGCGCCGCCTCGACTGGCTGGCGGCGGACAGCCCGGCCGATGGCCGCCGCCGGCAGCTGCGGCAGATTCAGGCCCAGCTGCGGCGCCAGGTGCGCCAGCTGGCACCCCATCCCCCCGGCGCAGCGGCCGCAGAGCCAGGGCGGCTTGGCAGCATCGCCGACTCGGCTGCCCAACTGGTGGCCGCCGCCTACCCGGAGCGGCTGGCCCTGGCCAGGCCCGGCAGGCCTGGCCGGTTTCTGTTGAGCGGCGGCCGCGGTGCCGTTCTCCATCCCGGCGACCCCCTGGTGGCCAGCCCCGCCCTGGCCATTGCCCAGCTCGACGGCCAGGGTCAGGAAGCCCGGATTCAGCTGGCGCTGGCCCTGGATCCGGAGCAGCTGCGCGAGTTGGCCCGGCAGCCTGGCGGGCTAGGGCGTACCCAGTTGGACAGTCGCTGGGATGGGGAAGCCCAGCGGGTGCGCAGCGAACGCTGCCTCTGCCTTGGATCCCTGGTGTTGGAACGCCAGCCCTGGAACGGTGCCGATCCCGAGGCCATCGGCAGGGCGCTGCTGGATGGGCTGCGGCAGCTGGGATTGGAGGCGCTGCCCTGGGATCGCTCCAGCCGCCAACTTCAACACCGCCTCAGCCTGGCCCACCAACACCTCGGCGATCCCTGGCCCAATCGCAGCCAGGCCTGGCTGCTCGCCGAACTGGAGACCTGGCTCGGCCCCCGGCTCCCGGGCCTGCGCAGCCGCGACGATCTGCAGACAATCCCCCTGGAGGAGGCGCTGTGGGGCGACTGCCCCTGGAGCCTGCGCCCCCAGCTGGATCGGCTCTTGCCGGCGGGCCTGACCGTGCCCTCCGGTCGCAGGGTGGAGCTGGACTACAGCAGCGGCCTGCCGGTGCTGGCCGTGAAATTGCAGGAGCTCTTCGGGGCCAGCGCCAACCCCACGGTGCTCGAGGGCCAGCTGGCCGTGACCGTGCAGCTCCTCACCCCGGCAGGAAGGCCCGCGGCCGTCACCCAGGACCTGGCCGGCTTCTGGCAGGGCGGCTACCAGGAGGTGCGCAGGCAACTGCGGGGGCGCTATCCCAAACACCCTTGGCCAGAAGATCCGAGCCAGGCCCAGGCCACTGCCCTGACCAAGTCAAAGGCTCAAGCCAAGGCGAATACCAAGACCTAGGCGAGCCGATTGCCGTAGTCGCCCCCATGGGCTCCCGGCCCAGGGCTGGTCCAAACTGGCAGCTTCTCGAATGCACCGCTTGGCTCGCTTCTACGTGAAGAACCGCCGCGATGGGTCGAGGCTGCTCAGCACTGCCCTGGTGATCTGTGCTGCGGGCCTGATCCGGATCGACCAACCGATCGGCCAGGCGGTTGCCCTTGGGGCGGGCCTGGTCAGCGCCTACTGGTGGCATTGCTACCGCCAACTCCAGCAATGACAGGATCGGGCGACAGCCCCACCATCCCGCGCTACAGCGTTGCGGAGCTAAACGGGGCCGTGGCCAGCCTGCTGGAGCGCGGCTTTGCGCCCCGCTTTCTGCTGGATGCCACCGTCAGCAGACCCCAGCTCAAGAAGGGCCATCTCTGGATGACCTTGGTCGATGGTCAGGCCTCGATCACGGCGGTGGTGTGGGCCTCCCAGCTGGCCAGGCTCAGCTTCGTGCCGGCCGATGGGGACGGCGTGGTGGTGGTGGGCAAGCTGAATTTTTGGAGCAGTCGGGCCAGCCTCTGCGTCCAGGCCCTGGAGATCCGGCCCAGCCTCAGCAGCGTGCTGCGCCAATTTGAGCAGGTGCGCGACCAGCTGGCCCGCGAAGGGCTCCTGGATCCGGCCCGCAAAAGGCCCCTGCCCCCCTTCCCGCAACGCATCGCCCTGCTGACGAGCTGCCCCAGCTCGGCATTGGCCGACATGCTGCGTACGGCCGCCGAGCGCTGGCCCGCCACCCGGCTGCTGGTGGTTCCGATTCCAGTGCAGGGGCCCGTCCACAGGCAAATCGCAGAGGCCTTGATACGGGTCGGCAGTCAGGCCGAAGCGATGGGCATCGAAGCCGTGGTGCTTGCCCGCGGCGGAGGCAGCCGGGAGGATCTGGCCGTTTTTGACCACCAGGAACTGGCCCTCTGCCTGGCCAACTGCCCGGTGCCGGTGGTGAGTGGCATTGGCCATGAAGATGACACCACCATCGCCGACCTGGTGGCCGACCTGCGGGCGGCCACACCCACAGCCGCCGTGGTGGCCCTGCTGCCCGACCGGGTAACGGTCCGCCAAGGGCTGCGGCAACAGGCCGTCCATCTGGGGCAGCTGGGAAGGGCGCGGCTCCAGGGGGAACGCCAGCGTCTCGGCCACCAGCGCGAACGACTGGAAATCCTGCATCCGCGCAGCTTGCTGGCGGCCAGACGGGCCGGCCTGCTGCATGCGCAGCAATTGCTAAAAGCCCTCTCGCCCCAGCATCAGCTGGCAAGGGGATTCAGCCTGGTGCACAACGCCGATGGGCAGCTGGTGCGCTCGATCCAGCAACTGAAGCAAGGGGACCTGCTGGCGCTCCAGTTGGGCGATGGCCAAGTGGGCACGGAAGTGCGCGAGATTTACGGGCCCGCCGAACCGGTCGAGTCCTGAGCCATGCCGAAGGCCAAAAGCACCAAAAACAGCTCTGGCGAAAGCGATCTCTCTTACAACGAAGCCCACACTGCCCTGCAACTCACCCTGGCGGCCCTGCAGGCCAATGACCTCGACGTGGAGGAGATGGCCGGCCTCTATCGACGGGCCCGGGGCTATCTGGATCGCTGCGAGGTCCTGCTGACCAAGGTAGAAGAGGAGGTGATGGTGTGGAATGAAGGCAGTGAAACGCCCGTTCCCCTCAGCGATTCCCCGTGAGCAGCACCCAACCCAGCAAGCCAGCGACTGGCAACCCCCTGCTGAAGTGGATCTACCTGGCCCTGGCGATCGCCGGAGCGGTGCTGCCCTGGCTTGCCAACATCGAATTCATTCGCGAATACGGATCCAGCTTCGATCTGGGCCTGTTTGTGCAACTGGCAAATGCCAATCCAGCCGCCGGTTCCCTCTCGCGTGATCTGGCTATCGGTGCCACAGCTGTGGTGATCTGGATAGTGCAGGAGAGTCGCCGCCTGGAGATGCGCGGCCTGGCCTGGGTTCTGCTCTGCTCAGTGACAGTCGCTTTTGCCTGCGGGGCACCCCTATTTCTGTACCTGAGGGAGCGCAGGCTGGCCGAGCTGGCAGCAGAAGCCAGCCCATTGGCCTAATCCTCCTCAACGACCTCAACGTCAATGGTGATGTTGCTGGCATCGAGCTGGTCCTGGCTTGAGGTTGGGCTGGAACCGCCGTCGAGGGGGGAGCCACATGCCGGGCATAGGTCGGGGGCAGTGCTGGTGAAACCGCAGGCCGGGCATGGACGCAGCCTCCTTTGCAGCACCTGCCAGGCCACGAAACCAGCCGCGCCCAGCAACAGGGGCAAAAGCAGAAAAAGCAGGGTGAGGCCACCGACAAGATCGAGCAGAAAGCGCCCTGCGGGGCCTGGGGCAAGCAAAAGCAGGGCCAACAGCAGCAGCCAGATCCAGGTGTTTGATCGCTGCATCTCAGCTAGCTGGCCTGGGGCCTCAGGGAAGTCCCATCCTGACGCGGGAGCGCCGGTGCAGAACAACTGAAAGGCACTGGCCGTAGTAGATGATTACCCCGACCAACCAAACCCAAAGGCTAAGCACCAACACGGCCCCGACAAGTCCATAGGCCTGGAAACGGACGCCGAGGGTCACCAGCACCCTGCCGAGCACAAGGTTGAGGAAGGTGAGTGAAATGCCAATCAACAGGGCCCCAGGCACCAAGGGGCGCCAGTTGATCCGGCGTGACGGCAACACCCAGAGCAATAACAGGGAAGCGCCGACGCTGAGCAGCAGGGAAATTGCCAGATCCAACCCCCAGGAAACGGGCTGCTGGATCAGACCCGCCCAGGGCCAGAAGCTGAGCAAGCCATCCCGCAAACCAGCTGAGCCAAACAAGCGCATGTTGGTGAAAAGTTGATCCACAGCGATCAGCAATGCAAACAGGAGAACCAAACCAAAGGCTTTGATTCGCAGCTGCAGGTAGCGAATCACCAGCTCCTGCCAGGACAAGCCCTCCAGCCCAAAAGGGCGATCCCACCACAAACGATCAGCACCGCGCTGCAGCGTGAGGTATGCATTGCTAGCCGTCATCACCAACACAACCGCGCCCAAAAGGCCCGCGCCAAAACCCTGCCTCAGAAATGCGGCAAGGGTTGAAGCGAACAGGGGAAAAGCCGTAGCCGGCAGAAAATCAGCCACAAGGGAGATCAACCGCTCATAAAGCCCCTCATCTCTCCCCAGCAACTTCGCCGCCAGGGAGAGGGCTATCAACAGGACGGGGAATGAAGATTGAAGGCTGTGGTAGGCAAAAGCAGCGCTTAAATCTACGCAGTCAAATCTCAACCAGAGGCGGTATGCCAGCCAGAATGGCTTCCAGCATCGACGCGATCGCGCCAGGGTCATTCGCCGCCGCAGATACATCAAGCAACCAGCCAAACAACAAAAAAGCCACCCCTGCGGGTGGCTTTTTATTGGAATG
>ERZ887851.1404-NODE-1404-length-20742-cov-7.120365_pt1 | contig 20742 bp, 18 predicted proteins | sample MGYA00521100_ERZ887851 | MGnify/ENA primary metagenome ERZ887851 (study PRJEB32303, sample SAMEA104408602) | aquatic metagenome | biome: Brackish water; feature: Pelagic; material: water | place: Baltic Sea | collected 2014-06-06T16:11:00 | depth 11,444 m ... | reverse complement strand
ATTTTTAGGCTTATTCATTTTCTTCTCAAGCAAATATAATAATTATCATGTATGTATACATGATAATTATTTATTCAGGAGAATTTATTATCTAATTATAAGATATTGAATATGACTAAAGCATAAAGATAAAAACGGACAAAACGTAATAAACCAAACAATAAGTAATTTGAAAATTTATAATGAATTAAACCTGCAGCTATGCTTGTAATAGAAAAAGGTATTGGTAATAACGCGCCTACAACAATTAAAAAACCACCCCATTTTCGAATCATTTTTACATGTTTTTCCATCTTAACTTCTAAATAATTATATACAGAAGGCATCATTGAAATTCCTATTCCAATAAAAAATGAAATAATCCCACCAAGGTATGATAGAACTGCAAGCATTGTTAAAAAAAACACTGGCATTTCAGTTTTCCCTGCCCAGGCAATAAATATTTCTGGAGGGATCAACCCAAGAAGAGATTCGGAAGCAAAAAACACTCCTAATATGATAGGTGGATTAAAAGTTGTTATTATAAAGGTAAATAAATCATTGAAATCGATAAAAAATTCATTGATTAACCATAATGATAGTATAAAAATGAAAATTGGCAATAAAGATTTACCTATACTAGATTTTACAAATGAATAAAAACCTGTATAAGAATAATACTGGTGCAGTAATCTTAATTTAGATTTTTTTTCACTTTGCTTAGGATCTGAATTCATAATAATATTATCATTTTTGAATCAAAATGGAAACAAAGATAATAGTATTTGTAATTTTTATTTTGATTTATACATACATTAACAGTTAATTATGATGATAAACAATTACAAACTTTAAACCCATTGGTTAATTTCTCCACCAAGGGTTTAATTCTTCTGAATCGTTTAATCCAATTTCTATGATCTCCCCTATTTTGGGAATCACTAAATCAACGTTTAATTCTGTAGCTTTTTTTGAAATTCTTTCAATAGGGTCTGTCCAAGAATGAGTTGCTAACTTAAATGCACCCCAATGTATAGGCATTATTTTTTTAGCTTTTATATCCAATCCAGCCTGTACTGATTCTTCAGGAATCATATGGACTAATGGCCATAAATTATTATATTGACCACATTCCATAAATGCAAAATCGAATGGACCATACTGATCTCCTATTTCTTTAAAATGAGATGCATAACCACTATCTCCACTAAAAAATAAATTTTCATCATCTGATTGAATAATCCAGGAACACCATAATGTTTTTTCTCTATCTGATATGCCTCTCCCTGAAAAATGTTGAGCTGGAGTACACCGAATAGTTAATTCGTCATATTTAATTTCTTGCCACCAATCTAACTCAATAATTCTTTCTTTTTTAATACCCCATTTTAATAAGTGAATCCCGATACCTAAAGGAGTGTAAAACATATTGACTTTATCTTTAAGTTTTTGAATCGATTCATAATCTAAATGATCGTAATGATCATGTGTAATTAACACTGCATCTATGAAAGGTAGTTTTTCGATTTCAATAGGTAAAACATTACTAAAACGTTTGTTACCTAATAATGGATTTGGCGCTGGCACATTGCCAAACATTGGATCTATTAATAAGTTTTTACCTTTAATTTGCAATAAAAATGTAGAATGGCCAAACCAAATAAATCTTGTTTTTGAATTATAATTCGCAATGGTAATAGAATCAATTTTTTGAACAGCTATGTTTTTATTAGGTCTGGCATTGGAGTTTGATTTAAATAAAATCCACATTGCTTTAAATGAATCTTTAATACTCATCTCCATCTTTACGCCACCATTATTTAAAAATTTACCATCTTTATAATGCTTAGATTTAGAGAACAACTCTTGTTGCTGTTTTGAAGCGACTCCACCAAATTGAGGACTTAAATTAATAAATAATACTCCGATTATTATTAATAAAGTAATTAGACTTAAAAATATATATAACACTTTTATAAATATTGTTTTTACTAGTAGCAAAATTAAATTTCAATTTTAAATTTGTTAATTTTATCAGTCAAATCTTTTTTTAATTCATTATTTGAAATGTCATTTCCAGAAAAATTATCATAAAAAAAGGGTAACGAAAAATCTACAATCGAATTAGCTCCCATATGCGGAAATCTATCTTTAGCACTTTGAAGGACTCCTATTCCTCCTCTGGCACCAGGAGATGTAGCCATTAAAAGCATAGGCTTGTTATTCCAGACTTGTGAATTGATTCTAGACAACCAATCAAATACACTTTTAAAGGCTGCAGTATAAGAACCGTTATGTTCTGCTAGAGAAACTACAAAACCATCTGCAAGACTAAATTGTTTACTCAATCTTATTACTTCCGATGGGATGCCGTCAGTAGTTTCTATATCTATTCCATATAAAGGAATGTTAAAATCGTTTAAATCTATAATTATAGTTTCCGTATTTTCTAGTTGTTTAGCAACATATACAGCTAAAGTTTTATTAATCGAATTCTTGCTATTACTAGCCCCTAATGCTATTATTTTTTTCATTTCTAGATGTCATAAATACTCGTTGTTAAAATAAATTTATTCTTGTTCTTTTGGTGGAAAACCATGTATCTCTTCGTAAATACCATCAAAGTTTTCACGTAAATAATTGCGAAGTTTTAATCGATAATCATCTTTTAACCAAAAAATAAAATTATGTGTACTTCTACTAATACATTTTGCATAGCTTTCAATTCTATGATCAATATCTTCTCCTAATTTTTTTGCAAGACTTAATGCATCATAAACATCTTCACTGTTTTCGATACATATAAGTGCATGTTGTGCAATTGATCTTTCTAAAATTACTTTTGAAGACTCTCCTTTAGCTGTAGCTAAAGAATAAGTAGATTTAATATTAAAATAAACCTCTTTTGAATTTGAAAATAACTCTCGTATTTCTGGAGGCATATCAAATCTAAAATTATTTTCTATGTCTTCGTCATCTAAAATACGTTCCACAAAATAATCTGGTGATCTGAATATGGTTTGCCAATCTAAATTTGCTCCCCAAGCCCCAAAACGATGACAATTATTACCCAAATCAATTACGTTAAACGAAGATTTATTATTTAAAACACGAGATCCTCTACCAATCATTTGATAATATAAGGTCAATGATTTTGTAGCTCTATTTAATATTATGGTGTCTATTGTTGGTTCATCAAAACCAGTTGTTAAAATACTTACAGATGTTAAAATAGCATCGGGAGTTTCTTTGAACCATTTTATAATTTCTGCTCGTTGTTTTTTCGTAGCTGTATTGTCCAGATGTTTAACAGGAAGTCCAGCAGCACGAAACGCATAATATACTTGGATTGAAGTATTAATACCATTATTAAATATCAATGTCTTTTTTCCCTTGGAATGACTCAAATAAGCTTGCAATAAGCTGTCCATCATTGTATTACTGGTGTATAAATCCTCTGAAGATTTTACTGTATAATCACCATTTGATCCTACTTCCAAGGCAGTTAATGCCATGTTGTATTGAAATATTTCAGCTCTAGCCAAAAATTCATTTTCAATTAAGTTTTCAATAGTTTCACCAGAAATTAATTCATCGTAATTATCCTTCATAGGTAAGTTCTTGTTAGAACTTAAAGGTGTAGCAGTAACCCCAAGAATAAAAGATTTGTCAAAAAATTTAAAAAGTTTTATAAAGGAATTATAATGTGCCTCATCAATAATTACCAAACCAATATCTGATATATCTAATTTACCTTCATTTAAACGGTTATTCAAAGTTTCAACCATGGCAACAAAACAGCTATAAGAATCTTGATCATCGAGATTTGCAGTACTATTGACTACTTTATTGTTAACTCCAAAACCAGTTAGCATATCTGATGTTTGACGGCATAATTCTAAACGATGAGTCATCACTAACACCTTTTTATTGTGATGCTTTAAATATTGCCTAACGATTTCAGAAAATATTACTGTTTTACCTCCACCCGTTGGTAATTGGTATAATAAATGGAAATCATCTGGAGCAGTTTCAAACTTTTTAAATATTTTAGATATTGCTCCTTTTTGGTAATCGTATAACTCTTTATCAGACTTTTTATCGTGTACTGCTTCCAATATTATGATTATTAGTTAATTATTTATTTTTATTTCGTTTGTTGAAATTTTTATCGCCCTTAGTTTTAGGTTTTTTATATTTCTTTTTTATGATTCTTTTATAAGAACCTCCTAGGTTGTATTTTTTGTTTTTATCACTTTTTTCATGAAAACCTTTTCCTTCACCGGTATCTTTTAAAGGATTATATCCCTCTTTAAGCTTAGGTTCTTCATCATAGGTAAGTGTTTTTGAAATTTCAATTTCTGAAGGCATTTCAAGAACTGGAATCTCTACACCCATTAGTTCTTCAATAGCTTCTTTATTCGGTTGTTCTGCTTCTGTTGAAAACATTAAAGAAGTTCCTTCTTGTTCTGCCCTACCGGTACGACCAATGCGATGCATATAGTTTTCAGGAAATGCAGGAGTATCAAAATTAATAACGTGTGAAATTAAATCTAAATCCAATCCACGTGCCATAATATCGGTAGTAACTAATATCCTGGTATTATCTTCATTAAAGTTTTCAATAGAACGAATTCTATAATTTTGAGTTTTGTTGGAATGGATTACCGCAACTTCAGTGGTAAAACAATCTTCTAATTCCTCAAAAAGCAAATCGGCACTTTTCTTATTCGAAACAAACACCAAATTTTTACTATAAACTTCGTTATCTTTAAGTAGGTATTTCAATAAATTAGCCTTGGTATAAAAGTTAGGTACTGAATAACAATATTGCGAAATATTATCCAAAGGTGTACCGCTAACAGCTACTGAAATTGTTGTAGGTGCCTGAAAAAAATCATGAATCAACTCATTAACGTCAGCTGTCATAGTAGCAGAAAACATTACATTTTGTCGTCTATTCGGTAATAGCTCAAAAATATTAATAAGTTGAAACCTAAAACCTAAGTCCAACATTACATCTACTTCATCTATCACTAATTTTTTGATCAATTTTAACTGTAAAGCCCTGCTTAAAACCAAATCATATAATCTACCAGGTGTTGCAACAATAACATCTGCTCCAAGAGCAACCGCTTCTTTTTGACGATTGATATTTACACCACCATAGACTCCAGTAACACGAAGGCTCATATATTTAGAAAACTTTTCAGTCTCCTCAACGACTTGTATTACTAACTCTCTAGTCGGCACTATCACTAATACTCGTGGCTGTAATTGATTTGAAAAAGTAAGGCCTTGAAGTATTGGTAACATATAGGCAAAGGTTTTACCTGTACCTGTTTGGGCAATACCTACCATGTCTTTACCAGATTGAATAACGGGAAAGGATTGTGATTGTATTGGAGTAGGATTTTCATATCCTAAATCTTCAATTGCGAATTGCAATTGCTTTGATATTTTAAAACTTGAAAAAGATTCCATCCAAAAAATTTTTGCGAAAGTACTACTTTAATAAGCATATTAAACTACATCTTAGGTTAGATGTTTTAATTGTAGCTTAGCAATTCTAAAATATACATAAATTGCATTCAAAAAATCTTCATAACGACGCTTATCAATTTGATGAATTAATAAAGAGTTATCCAAAATTAGAACCCTTTGTTTTTGTAAATGATCATCAAACTCAAACAATAGATTTTTCATCTAGTGATGCAGTGCTAAACTTAAACAAAGCATTGTTAAAACATCATTATCATGTTTCTGACTGGGACATTCCTACGCATTATTTGTGTCCACCTGTTCCTGGAAGAGCTGATTATATTCATTATTTGGCTGATTTATTAGCAGAAAATGAGTCTCCAAAAAACATCAAAGGGCTTGATGTTGGAATGGGAGCCAATTGTATATATCCGATCTTAGGGGCACAAATTTATCATTGGGATATGGTTGGAACAGACATTGATCCTAACGCTATTGCTTCTGCGAAAAAAAATATTAAATATTTAGAGAAATTAAAAAAAACCATAGAAATTAGACAGCAATATAATAATGCAAATATTTTTGAAGGAATAATTTCTGATAAAGAATATTTCGATTTCACTATGTGTAATCCGCCTTTTCATTCTTCAAAAGAAGAAGCGAGTAAGGGAACATTAAAAAAATTAAGAAATCTTGAGAAAGATGACCAACCCTATCAAACAAAAAAAGATATCATTCTTAATTTTGGTGGGCAAGCCAATGAACTTTGGTGTAATGGTGGGGAAGCATTATTTATAAAAAGAATGATCAAGCAAAGTATTGCTTATAAAAAACAAGTGGGTTGGTTTACAACCTTAGTTTCAAAAAAAGAAAATTTATCTAATATTTATAAGCAATTAGACAAGCTTAAAGTGACGCGAAGAACAATTAACATGACACAAGGTAGCAAGAAGAGTCGATTTGTTGCTTGGAAGTTTTAATTAAATTAATTTTGTGTTTAGCTATAATAAACTCAATTTGAATACTAGTAACTTTAAGCCTCTTTAAATAAAGCAATGAAACGTATTTACAGCAACCAATGGGCAGATTATGAATTAATTGATGCTGGTGACAACAAAAAATTGGAACGTTGGGGAACTATTATAACCATTCGTCCTGATAGAAATGCTTACTTTAAGCCCGTTCTTTCTTTAAATGAATGGAATCAAAAAGCGCATTATGAGTTTGTTGAAATATCTGCTAATTCGGGAGTTTGGGGTTCGTTAAAAAAAGAATATCCTATTTCAAATAATAATGAAGCTGCAAATTGGCAAATTTCTTTTAATGATTGTGTATTCAATTTACGCCTAACAAAGTTCAAGCACCTTGGCATTTTCCCTGAACAACAAACCAATTGGGAATTTATAAACAATCATCTTTCTAATAACTCCAAGTTTTTAAACCTCTTTGCGTATACTGGTGGAGCTTCTTTAATAGCAAATTCTAAAAGCAGTGACGTTTATCATTGTGACTCTGTAAAGCAAATTATTACTTGGGCTAAAAACAATATGGAAAGTTCCAATCAAGAAGGGATTCATTGGGTTTTAGATGATGCTTTAAAGTTTGCAACCAAAGAAGTTAAAAGAGGTAAAAAATATGATGGGATTATAATGGACCCACCAGCATTTGGAATAGGTGCTAAAAAAGAACGATGGAACATAGAAACAAAATTTTCTGAACTGGTTGAAATAGCAAGTGAATTATTAAGCGAAAAAGGATTTTTGATTATTAATACTTATTCCCCAAAATTCAAAGAAGCGCTTATTAAAAATACAGTACAAATGTATTTTCCATCAAAAAATATTGATATTAAAAAACTTTCATTAAAAACTACTACCGGTAAAATATTAGAATATGGTGAGTTAACTAGAGTTTATTAATTAAACAATTACCTTCGCAATACATGAAAGCTGCATCGTTAAAAGAAGTAAAAACAGAACTAAATCACAAATCTCACAGTGAGCTATTAGCTATTTGCCTTCGTTTATCTCGCTTCAAAAAAGAAAACAAAGAGTTGTTAACCTATTTGTTGTTTGAAGTTACAGATGAAGAAAAATATATTGAAAGTATCCAAATAGCAATGGATGTTGAGTTTGATTCTATAAATACCGATAGCTATTTTTATATGAGAAAAAGTATTCGAAAAATACTGAGACTTTTAAAAAAATACATTCGTTATTCACAAAGCAAAGAAACCGAAGTTGAGCTCCTACTCTACTTTTCAAGAAAGCTTCAGCAATTTTCTCCATCTATATTTAATAGCAGAGCTTTGGCTAATTTATATCAAAGGAATATGGATTTTGTAGAAAAAAAGATTTCATTACTGCACGAAGATTTACAATATGATTATCAACAGGAAATAGAGAAATTAACTAATCATTAAAAAATTATGATAACTATTTACCATAACCCTCGGTGTAGTAAGTCAAGAGCCTGTAATTTAATGCTTGAAAATCTCGGAGGAAAAATACACGTAATAAATTACACCAAAGATCTTTTTACTGAACAGACATTAGCAGAAGTAATACGATTGTTAAAAATTAGACCATTAGAATTAGTACGTAAGCAGGAGCAAGAATGGAAAAATAATTTTAAAGGCAAAGAATTATCTGATGAAGAAGTCATTAAAGCAATGGTAAAGTATCCGAAGTTGATTGAGCGACCTATAGTTGTAAATAAAAAGAAAGCTGCTATCGGAAGACCTATCGAAGCTGTTCATACTATTTTATAATTAATCCCATAAAAAAAAGGTTGTAAAATAAATACAACCCTTTTTCTATAATATATATACTATTATATTTTAAGCTTTTTCTTTACTTTTAGCTTCCCGGCTTAACTTCCATCTTTCTAATAATGCACCACCAATCCAGTAAGGAAGTATCGATATTAAAAATATCATTAACCAAAAACCAATAGTAACAATGGTTAAAAATGCTAAGAAACCTAAATATTGATCAAAGTCAAACATAATAAATCGTGTTTTAAATAAAGGCCAAATATACTATGCTTTTTTCAAAAAAAACAATAAATATTATAAATTATTAAGAGGAAATAAACAATTTTAGTTGAGTAAAATTACCCATTTACGTACCTTTGTAACTCTTCAAAAATTATATGATGAACTATAGAATTGAAAAAGACACATTAGGAGATGTAAAAGTTCCTGCCAATAAACTCTGGGGTGCTCAAACAGAGCGGTCTCGTAATAATTTTAAAATTGGAGCCGTGGCTTCTATGCCTTTAGAAATTATATATGGCTTTGCGTATTTAAAAAAGTCTGCTGCCTATAGCAATTGTGAATTAGGAGTTCTTACAGAAGATAAAAGAGACTTAATCGCTGCGGTTTGCGATGAAATATTGACCGGTATGCATGATGATCAATTTCCATTAGTAATTTGGCAAACCGGTAGTGGTACACAAAGCAACATGAATATAAATGAAGTTATTGCAAACCGTGCCCATCAATTAGCAGGTAAGATCGTTGGAGAGGGTGAAAAAACATTACTTCCAAATGATGATGTAAATAAATCTCAATCGTCCAATGATACTTTTCCAACTGCAATGCACATTGCTGCTTATAAAAAATTAATTGAAGTTACCATACCAGGTGTAAAACAATTACATAATGCCTTATCTAAAAAATCAAAAGATTTTAAAAATATTGTGAAAATTGGGCGTACTCACTTAATGGATGCTACTCCACTTACTTTAGGACAAGAATTCAGTGGATATGCTTCACAACTTGAACATGGAATAAAGGCCTTAGAAAATACCTTATCACATCTATCAGAGTTGGCTTTAGGTGGAACAGCAGTTGGTACTGGTATAAACACTCCTAAAGGTTATTCAGAAAATGTTGCTGCTTATATTGCAAAATTCACGAACCTACCTTTTATAACTGCTAAAAATAAATTTGAAGCATTAGCCGCTCATGACGCAGTAGTAGAATCTCACGGTGCATTAAAACAGTTAGCAGTTTCTTTAAATAAAATCGCAAATGATATTCGATTACTAGCTAGCGGACCTAGAAGTGGTATTGGTGAATTAACTATTCCAGCTAATGAGCCTGGCTCATCAATTATGCCTGGAAAAGTTAATCCTACTCAAGCAGAAGCTATTACAATGGTTTGTGCTCAAGTAATTGGAAATGATATGGCAATTGCTGTTGGAGGTATGCAAGGACATTTTGAATTAAACGTATTTAAACCAGTTATGGCTGCTAACTTTTTGCAATCTGCACAATTAATTGGAGATGCTTGTGTTTCATTTGAGGAAAATTGTATAAGTGGTATTGAACCAAATCTTGAGATCATTAAAAAACAATTAAACAATTCTTTAATGTTAGTTACATCACTGAATACTAAGATTGGTTATTATAAAGCTGCAGAAATTGCAAATACTGCACATAAAAATGGTACTACATTAAAAACAGAAGCAGTTAGGTTGGGCTTTGTAACTGAAGAAGAATTTGATTTATGGGTAAAACCAGAAGATATGATCGGAAGTTAAAAAACACCTATAAAAATATTCCAAAATTTATTCAATCAGTTAGATGACACGTACAATCAGTAATGGTTTATAATTTATTTAAGCTTGTAATTAAGGATGTGTATTAAATGTATACCCTTTTACTATAAATACTTTTTGTATTTAAAGTAGGCTGCAGCACTCAAAACAAAAACAAAAGCTGTAAAATACCAAACAAAACTTGGAGTAACCGGTACATCACCACTTGCATAAGAATGCAATCCTGTTAAATAGAAGTTTACACCAAAATAAGTCATCATAATAGATGCATACGCCACTACGGAAGCAAAGTTAAAAGTCCATTTACCTCTTAAACCTGGTACCAAATGCATGTGAATAACAAACGCATAAATCATAATACTAATCAGTGCCCAAGTTTCTTTTGGATCCCAGCCCCAATATCTTCCCCAGCTTTCATTAGCCCATTGACCACCTAAAAAATTTCCTATAGTAAGCATCACTAAGCCAACTGTTAAAGCCATTTCAGTAATAATTGAAAGCTCTTTAATATTTAATTTCATTTTTTTGAAGTTCTTTTTATTGGTAAGTACCATTAAAAGTAAGGAGGTTAATCCTAAAATCATACCCAATGTAAATGGTCCATAACTAGCTACTATAACAGCAACGTGAATCATTAACCAATAACTATCCAAAACAGGCTGTAAATTAGAAATTGCAGGATCTATCCAGTTTTCATGAGCTACCCATAATATAATAGCTGCGACAAATGCGGTAGATGCAATGGTTAAATAACTTTTTTTACCCAAAGCCAAACCAAAAAATACGGTAGCCCAACCTACATAAATAATAGATTCATACGCATCACTCCATGGAGCATGCCCACTTATATACCACCTGGCTATTAATCCTAATGTAAGTAATACAAATAAGATCCAAATACAATATTTAAAAAATTTAACAATCGCACTAATATTTTTGTTTTCTTTAAAAATTTGAAGAATTATAAAAACAAACATTAGCATTCCAACCACTGCAAAATATTTGTACAAGCGATTAAATATATCCACTTTATTATATAATACTTCAGCATTTATTTTATTCTCTGTAGGCATCACATTAGCTCCAAATTTGTTCTGAAACTTTGTAATTCCTTTTAATAAATCATTTGCAGTATTGTAATTCCCATTTTTTCTCGCTTCTCTTAATGTTTCAAAGTAATAAGGAAGTATATTTCTAGCAATGGCAGAGTCATTTTTACTATAATTTACTTCTGACAATTCTGGATAGGAAACCCAACGGTTGTTTTCATCATTTGGGATTGGGAAGATTTTAAATATACTACCACTTAACGCTTCATTTAATAAGTAAAAGTTTTCATATGCTTTCATGAAATCTTTTTGAAACTGATTTTTATTGGTAGTTTTTGATGCTTCTTCAATATAGGGTCCTAATTTATTATTTCCATTTTTATCAATTAAATCGATTAATGAAAAACTGCTTGCAGCTTTATCAATACCTATAATTTCACGAATACTATCATTTCCCCGCTTTAAAGACATAATAGGTACCTCTAACCATAATCTTGGAAACTCAACCATAGACACAAAAACTTGATTCGCATCAAGACCTTCATAAGTATTTTTTCTACTTATCTTTCTTAGTAATTCACTTGCAAAAGTATTTACAGGTTTCATTCGACCATCATCTTGAATTACCAGATGAGCAAACTTAGCAGCATGTTCTTTACTAACAGCATTCGCCAAAATAATTGAATCTAACTTTTCTTTTGGAATTTTAGTTCTATGCGAATTTTCATCTTGTGCAAATCCTGTAAAAGAAAGTAAAACTAGCAAAATGGCAGTTAAAGTTGTTTTTTTCTTTTTTACTTTTTTAAGCATTTTTTTTAAATCTGCAAAACGGGTATTCTTATCAAATAAAATAGCCATTAAACCAAAATATAATAGCGTATAACCAATATAAGTGATCCAAGTACCCCAAAAATCATGGTTAACTGAAAGTATGCTTCCTTTTTCATCTCCATCAAATGAAGATTGAAATAAACGATAGCCTTGCTCGTCTAATATATTGTTCATAAATATATCGTAATCATAGAATTCTGTATCACTTTTATTTACGGTAACCTTACTTTTAAAGGCTGAATAATTTTTTAGAGTCCCCGGATATTTATCAGCTATAAAATCATTTAATGTGATACTAAATGGAAGTTTATATTCTTTTGAACCATAAGCTAAATAAATCTTTAGTCCAGCTAATTCTGTAACTACTGGGCTTTTAGTTACTCCTTTTCCACCAAGCACATAAACAGTTTTAGATGCTCCATTTGAACTTATTTCAAAAGTAACAGCACTCATATTAGTGGGTTCATCTTTAGGTGCTTTAACAATGCCAAAATCACCTGGCATCACAGGATCAGGTATTACAAAAGACATGTTTGCAACTTGGTAAAGAGATCGTAAATTTAAAGGCTGAATCGAGTCACTTAATAATTCACCTTTCTTTTTATCAGCCATGCGCATCCATTCGCCTTCAAAGGGAGAAGCAATTGAATAGACTCCGTCTTTATACATTAAATTGATAGCTCCTTCGGTTTGGTTATTAAAGGAAACTAATATATTATGAATATTTAAAACCTCTCCTTCTCCTATCCAATGATCATGACGTTCTCCATCACTAGCCTCTACTAACTTTAAATAATTTTTACCTCCTTCAGCAGGAACAACACTTTCTTTGGCATTATTTATATAATCTTTATATTTAATGGTTACTTCTTGGCCATTATAATCGGTATTTATTTCAAAATAGTTATTTAATTTCTCAGATAACCTCACAAGAATTGGTGATATAGTTCGTCTTTGCTGAACACCGCCAACTTCATAATCTCCATCAATAAAAGCAGTTATATAGGCATCTGAAGAAAGCATGGTATTTTCAGTTGCACCCTCGCGAATGTGCATTACACCTTCAAAACTTATGTATCTGGTAATAAAAGCGCCTATAATAATTAAAATAAATGCTAAATGCAGTGATAATGTTGCCCATTTCTCTTTTCTGAATAACCGATACTTACCTATATTACCTATAAAATTTATCATAAACAATACCATTATTGCTTCAAACCACCAAGCATTATAAACTAACTCTCTAGTGTAAGGCGTTGGAGAGGTATCTGCAGATGCATCTAAGAATGTCCCTGTTGCCATTGCAGCGGCAAAAACAATAAATAAAATAGCAGTTAAACGTGTAGAAAAAAGAACAGAAAATATTTTCTTAATCATGAAATGGTAATTTGCAGCAAATTTAAGTAATTATATGATAAATATTACTGAATTTAACTACAGTTTTGGTTTGTTTTTAAAGATTTCCACATTCATAAAAGCACTCATATTTCGAGCTCTATTTTTGGCAAGTTGTGCATGATCACTATCAAATAAAAAATCTATATTTTAAACCATATGTTTAGCCAGATCCCAATCTTTAATCATAGTTTTAAAAATAGGACCTAATAATTTATCTTCTTTTACTAATGCATAAAAAGTATGAATTAAACTAATTATATCTTCACGAGTATTAATATCATTTTTGTTCATATAATAGCTATTAAATAAATTAGAAGAATTTACTATAAATTTAATGTTTCATTTATTAAGCAAGCTTTTAACTTTTAAAAATTATTATCTTCGTACTATGAAATCGATTGTTTTATTAGGAGCTGGTAATGTTGCTGCACATTTATGTAAGGCAATTCATAACTCATTAAATTTTAAAGTCATACAGGTTTACAATCGAAGTGAAAAATCATTAGCCTTTTTTCCATCAACTTTGTATAAAACCTCTTCGTTGGCTGAAATTAAAGAAGCAGACCTTTACATTATTGCTGTTTCGGATGATGCTATAGTTTCATTTTCAGAAGGTTTACTTATTAAAGATAAATTGGTAGTTCATACTTCTGGAAGTGTATTTATGGAAGCTCTTTCAGATAAAAATAGAAAAGGAGTTTTTTATCCATTACAAAGTTTTTCCAAAAATAGTGAAGTAAATTTTTCTAAAATCCCAATATGTATTGAAACACAAAATGATTCTGATTTGGTATTACTAAAACAATTGGGAAATTCGATTTCTAACAATGTGTTAGCGGTTTCTTCAGAAAAAAGAGCAAAAATTCATTTAAGTGCTGTTATCGTTAATAATTTTGTGAATTATTTATATCAGGTTGCTAATGATTTAATGCAAGAACAGTCTTTATCCTTCGATTTATTAAAGCCTTTAATCCTAGAAACTGCAAATAAAATTAACAGCCTCTCTCCTGCTGAAGCTCAAACAGGTCCTGCCAAAAGAAATGATAAAAAAACCATTGAAAAACAGTTACATTTGTTAAAAGAGAGTCCGTATAAAGATATTTATCAAGACCTTACAAATTCAATTTTAAAAAAATATAATAATCATTAACCTATGAGTTACAAAAAATATCTTACTAAAATCACCACCTTAATTTTTGATGTAGATGGTGTATTAACCGATGGATCTATTATAGTAGCAACCAATGGTGATATGTATCGAAAAATGCATACAAAAGATGGATATGCCTTAAAAACGGCTGTAGATAAAGGTTTTAATGTTTGCATTATCTCTGGGGGAAATAATGAAGGAGTGCGATTAAGACTAAAAGGTTTGGGTATTAAAGATGTTCACCTAGGAGTTCACCATAAAACGGAAACGATGAATACCTATTTGGGAGAAAATTCCATTCTCAAAGAACAGGTTCTTTATATGGGTGATGATATTCCAGATTTACAAGTAATGAAAGAGGTTGGATTGCCGTGTTGTCCACAAGATGCTGTTCAAGAAATTAAAAGAATATCGACCTATGTTTCACATAAAAAAGGTGGAAAAGGTTGTGTTAGAGATGTTATTGAACAAGTACTAAAAGTTCAAAATAAATGGTTAGATACCGATAGTGTTAGTGCTACATACGATTAATATATAAAATATTTTATCTCTTGAATTATTTAAAATTAATTCGTTATCAAAATTTATTGATTCTAATTTTGATGCAAGCTCTAATTAGATATGGTTTGTTTATCCCTTTAGGAGCGGATCTAGCTCTTAATGATTTTCTTTTTACACTATTGATGATCGCTACTTTTAGTATCGCAGCTGCAGGAAATATTATCAATGATATTTATGATGTAGAAATTGACAGTATCAACAAGCCAGAAAAAGTTATTATTGCTAAGAAGATTACTGAAAAAAACGCAAATTACCTTTTTATTATATTTAATGTCATTGGTGTTGGTTTGGGTTTTTATATTTCGAATCAAATTGGAAAACCCGAGTTTTCTGGTCTTTTTATAGTCATCTCTGCCCTATTATACTTATATGCCACTTTTATAAAATCGATTCTCATTTTTGCTAATATAATTGTAGCTGCTTTGCTTGCTTTTAGTCTTATAATCCTTGGATTATTTGATTTACTTCCAGCCATTACATTCCTAAATCAAGAACATCAATCCTTTATTTTTGACATCTTGCTAAATTATTCGTTTTTTGTCTTTTACATTACTTTAATGAGAGAAATTGTAAAAGACATCGAAGATATTGATGGTGATAAAAACGGCGAGTTAAAAACACTACCGATCCTATTAGGAAGAAAAAGAACTTCTTATATTGTTTTTGGGATGAGTGTTTTAGCCATGTTTGGGACGGTCTATTATATTTCTACCCATTTATATAACTATACGATCGCAGTTGTTTATTTTTTACTATTTGTTTTAGCTCCTTTACTCTATTTTAGCATTAAGATTTGGGATGCATCCAATAAAAGTGATTATACCTTCCTTTCAAAATTGTTGGAAATTATAATGCTTTTGGGTATGTGTTCTTTGTTGTTATATACTTTTGTAATTATTTGAATTAATTCTGATTAAAAAATTGATATGCTTTCTGAAAAACTAAAAAATTATAACATAATTCTTGCATCTGGATCGCCAAGAAGACAGCGCTTTTTTAAAGAAATGGATATTAATTTCACCATACAATTAAAAGAAACTGAAGAAAAATATCCAGATAGCTTGCGAGGAGTTGAAATAACAGATTACTTATCTAAACTAAAGGCAGATGCATTTCAAAATTTAGCTAAAAACGATTTGCTTATCACCAGTGATACTATTGTTTGGCAAAGCGGAAAAGCAGTTGAAAAACCTAAAGATGCAGGTGATGCTTTTAGAATGATACAATCATTTAGCGGTAGCATGCATAAAGTATTTACTTCGGTAACATTTACAGGAAAAGATTTTCAAACGACGATAAATGACACTACGAAAGTTTGGTTTAATGTACTGACGGATGAAGAAATTAACTATTATATCAAGACCTATCAACCCTTTGACAAAGCTGGAAGTTATGGCATTCAAGAATGGTTGGGTTATATAGGTATTAACAAAATTGAGGGATCTTTTTTTAATGTGATGGGATTACCCACTCATTTAGTTTATAAAACTTTATTGGAAATTGCAGAAAAACAATAATCCTGCTTGTTAAAATATTACAAAATAATTTTTGTCTTTTTACCTTTTAGGTATATTTGAGAAATTGCAACAACATTATTTATGAAAAAAATTACATCAGTATTCTTTACTTTATTACTTTGTTTTACTTCCTTATTCGCTCAACAACCAGATAAACCAACAACATCTGAAATATTTCATAAGCTACAAAAATTAAACTTTTTGGGATCTGCCATGTATATCGCAGCACATCCAGATGATGAAAACACGCGAATAATTTCCTTTTTATCAAATGATGTTCATGCAAGAACGGCCTATTTATCTTTGACTAGAGGTGATGGTGGTCAGAATTTAGTTGGGCCAGAGATTAGAGAATCATTAGGAGTTATTAGAACTCAGGAACTTATTGCTGCAAGAAAAACAGATGGTGGACAACAATATTTTACTAGAGCGAATGATTTTGGGTATTCTAAACATCCGGAGGAAACTCTTGAAATTTGGAATAAAGAAGATGTATTAAATGATGTAGTTTTAAACATAAGACGTTTTCAACCAGACATTATTATCAATCGATTTAACCATAGAAACCCAGGTAGTACTCATGGGCATCATACCGCTTCTGCAATGTTAAGTTTTGAAGCTTTTGATTTAGTTGGAGATGTAAATAAATATCCTGAATCTGCTGAAAAATATGGTACTTGGCAACCAAAACGATTGTTTTTTAATACCTCTTGGTGGTTTTATGGATCTAAAGAGAACTTCGAAAAGGCAGATAAGAGTAATTTAGTGGAAGTAGAAACCGGAAATTACTATTCCGATTTAGGCTTATCGAATGGTGAAATAGCTGCGTTAAGTAGAAGTATGCATAAATCACAAGGATTTGGTAATACGGGCTCTAGAGGAAGTCAAACAGAATATTTAGAATTTCTTAAAGGAGATTTCCCAGAAAATAAAGTAAATTTATTTGATGGTATCGATACTACTTGGTCTCGCATTGAAGGTGGAAAAGAAATTGGAGTTATATTGTATAGCTTAGAAGATAGTTTTAATTTTAGGGAACCTTCTTTGATGGTTCCAAAATTACTAGAAGCATATAAGCTCATTCTAAAGCTTTCGCAAGGGCATTGGAAAGAAGTAAAATTAAAAGAAATAAAAGAACTTATTTCAGATTGTGCTGGACTTTATTTGGAAGCTGTTGCTGATCAACAAAATGCAGTTAAAAATGGGGAAATAAAAGTAACCATTGAAGCAATTAATAGATCCAATTCAGACATTGAATTAGGATCGGTAAATTCAATGTTTATTTCTTTTCCAACTTCATTAAAGCCTTATAAACTTAAAAAAAACAAAAAAATAATTATTGAAAGTGTAGCAGGTACTTTTAATTATAAAAATTATAGTTCTCCTTATTGGTTAAATGAAAAAGGTACTATCGGTATGTACCATGTAGACGATAAAAATAATATAGGACTTCCTGAAAAAACGATGAGTTTTCCAATTGTTTTTCAGTTAACTATTAATGGCACGTATTTAAGTTATAATAGAAATTTAGTATATAAATTTAATGACCCTGTTAAAGGGGAAGTATATCAACCATTTGCTGTATTACCTATAGCAACTGCAAGTATTCAAGAGAAAGTAATCATATTTTCAGATAATAATGCAAAACAAATTCCTGTAATAATAAAAGCAGGAAGAAATCATTTAGTTGGATCCGTTACACTTCAATCACCAAAAGGATGGATGATTTCACCTGAATCACAAACCTTTTCAGTTTCAAAAAAAGGAGATGATGTAACCTTATTGTTTTCAGTAACTCCTCCTAAGAATCAAAGTGAAGGAAAACTAAAACCCATTGTGACAATTGAAAATCAATCTTATCAAAAAGAATTATTTACCATAGATTATGATTACATTCCATTGCAACAAGTATTAATGGAGGCTGAAGCAAAAGTGGTTCATATAAGTATAGAAAAAAAAGGTAAAAACATAGGTTATATTAAAGGAGCTGGAGATGCAATTCCAGAAAGTTTAGAGCAAATTGGATATCAAGTAACTTCTATAAATTCCTCTGAAATAACTTCTGAAAATTTAAATAAATTTGATGCGATAGTTGTTGGTATAAGAGCTTATAATATTCTACCTGAATTAGCTTTTAAACAACCTGAATTAAATAGTTATGTCGAAAATGGCGGCACATTATTAGTTCAATATAATACTAGTCATCGACTAGTTACTGAAGAATTTTCGCCTTATCAAATAACACTTTCAAGAGACCGCGTCACAGACGAATTTTCTGAAGTTACTTTATTGGCTCCTGATCATCAAGTATTAAACTATCCAAATAAAATAACAAGTGCAGATTTTGAAAATTGGGTACAAGAAAGAGGCCTTTATTTTCCAAATAATTGGAGCAAAGAATTTACACCAATTTTAGGAATGAGCGATAAAGGTAGTAATCAAACAAAAGGCTCTTTATTGGTTGCACCTTATGGAAAAGGATATTATATTTATACAGGTATAAGTTTCTTTAGAGAATTACCGGCAGGAGTATCTGGAGCTTATCGGTTATTTGCTAATTTATTGTCAATTGGTAAGTAATTAAAATTTAAAATATAAGCTTATGAAAGAAGAAAAATTAAAATTTATTTGGAAAAAAAGGTATACTTGGGTTCTTATTATAAACGTAATTTACATCGCCCTCTTTTATTATTTAATGATGAACTTCTCATAATATGCAAATAATAGATTGGATTGTACTTATCGGAACACTATTATTTATTGTACTATATGGAACTTATAAAACTCGAAACAATAAAAATGTCACTGATTATTTAAAAGGTGGTAACTCCTCAAACTGGTGGACTATTGGTATAAGTGTAATGGCAACTCAAGCAAGTGCTATCACATTTTTATCAACTCCTGGTCAGGCGTATCACGATGGAATGGGATTTGTTCAGTTTTATTTTGGCCTTCCGATTGCAATGGTAATTATTTGTATGGTATTTATACCCTTGTATGATAAGTTAAAAGTTTTTACTGCTTATGAATATTTAGAAAGTAGATTCGATTTAAAAACGAGGAGTTTAACGGCAATTCTATTTTTAATTCAAAGAGGACTCGCTGCAGGTATAACTATATTTGCACCCTCAATTATACTATCTGCAGTGTTGGGATGGGATTTAGTAACTCTAAATGTGATCATCGGGTCATTGGTAATTATATATACGGTAAGTGGCGGAACAAAAGCTGTTAGCATTACTCAAAAGCAACAAATGGCTGTCATTTTTGCTGGAATGTTTATTACTTTTTTAATTATATTAAATTATTTACCCCAAGAGATTTCATTTACAAAAGCTTTAGAATTAGCGGGTGCAAATGGCAAACTTGATATATTAGATTTTTCTTTTAATCTTGATAATCGATATACTTTTTGGAGTGGTATCATTGGAGGTACTTTTTTAGCACTCTCTTATTTTGGGACTGATCAAAGTCAAGTCCAACGATACTTAAGTGGCAAATCGGTAAAAGAAAGTCAAATGGGTTTAATTATGAATGGCCTGTTAAAAGTACCGATGCAGTTTTTTATCTTGTTGGTTGGTGTAATGGTATTTGTTTTTTATCAATTTAATGAATCTCCTTTAAATTTTAATCCTATTGCAATCGAGGATGTTAGGAATTCAGAGTTTGCTGCAGAATTTCATCAATTAGAAATTAATAAAAAAGAAATAGAATTAGCGATAAAAGACAAGCAATTATTATATTTTAATGTAGAAAATGTAATAGATAAAAAAAACATTTCAAATGAAATTACATATCTAAATTCCCTAGAGAATGGTTTGAGAGCGCAAACAAAAGAATTGATCTTAAAAGCAAATCCAGCTGCTGAAACCAATGATAAGGATTATGTATTTATTCATTTTATTTTAACAAACCTTCCTCGTGGTTTGATAGGTTTATTATTAGCCGTTATTATAAGTGCTGCTATGTCAAGTACTGCTTCAGAACTAAATGCTTTGGCATCTACAACTGCAATAGATCTATACAAACGAAATGTAAGGGTTAGGGATGAACAACATTATGTCAAAGCTTCTAAATGGTTTACTTTATTATGGGGTCTTATAGCAATATCAATTGCTTGTGTTGCACATTTATTTGATAATTTAATACAATTGGTAAATATTATTGGTTCTATTTTTTATGGAAATGTTTTAGGAGTTTTCTTATTGGC
>ERZ887851.1403-NODE-1403-length-20743-cov-39.214859_pt1 | contig 20743 bp, 18 predicted proteins | sample MGYA00521100_ERZ887851 | MGnify/ENA primary metagenome ERZ887851 (study PRJEB32303, sample SAMEA104408602) | aquatic metagenome | biome: Brackish water; feature: Pelagic; material: water | place: Baltic Sea | collected 2014-06-06T16:11:00 | depth 11,444 m ... | reverse complement strand
GGATGTGTCTCTATTCCAAGAAACACTGCGAATGTTTGTTCCATTTTTTCTGATAAGTATTTTTGGTTTAAAAATGCCGAAGCTACAGAAAAAAAATGGGGCGCACCCATTGAACTTCAAATGGCATTTATTAAAAAAGAAAGTGGTTTTGATTGGTTAGCAAAGCCCGAAAGAACAAAAATTTTTAAGATTATCCCTTGGAAAAGGCCATCTAGTTCTTTTGGTTATTCTCAGGCAGTAAAAGGCACTTGGGAAATGTATAAAAAAGATACAGGTAATTCACTTGCGTTAAGAGCAAGATTTGCTGATTCATCTGATTTTATTGGGTGGTATGTTCACAACACTTATAAGCGATTAAAAATTAGCAAAACTAATTATTACAGACAGTATTTAGCCTATCACGAGGGTTGGGGAAATTATAAGAATTATAAGAAAAAACCAAACGTTGTGTCATATGCCAAAGAAGTAGATAATTTAGCTCGAAAATATAGAAGCCAATTAAAAAATTGCAGAAAAGGATTGAGCCGAAATAAATATATTTTATTTTAATTATAATTTTTCAATTGTTTATTAAGCTCAATTTCAACCGCATCAATTCGTTGGGTATTTTTTCCAATCATTAAATAAATAACGGGAATAATATAAAGAGTAAAAAAAGTAGAAAAGATCATTCCTGAAAAAATAACCACACCAATGGTTAATCTACTCGCTTCACCAGGACCTGATCCAATGATTAAGGGAACAACACCAACGATCGTAGATAAAGATGTCATTAGAATTGGTCTTAAACGAAGTTTGCATGCATTAATAACTGCTTTTTCAATATTTTGACCTTCAATTCGTAATTGATTTGCAAATTCTACAATTAAGATTCCATTTTTAGCAGAAAGTCCTATTAGAATAATCAATCCTATTTGACTGTAGATATTTAAAGAACTACCAGCAACTAATAATCCTATAATACCTCCAAAAATAGCAAGTGGAACTGTGAGCATGATGGTAAATGGATGTCTCCAACTTTCAAATTGAGCAGCCATTGATAAATATGCTGTAAATAACGCAAGAATAAATATTAGATAAATACCTACATTTGTTTTTTTATATTCTTCAGACTCACCTTTGTAAGCAATTCTAACTTCAGCAGGTAATTTTTCTTTTACAACATTTTGTAAATAAGTAAGTGCTTCATCTAGGGAGTAATTTTCTGTAATTCTCGCTGATATCGTCACAGCTCTTTGTCTATTGTATCTGCTTAAGAAAGGCGCAGTTGCATTTTCAGAAATAGTTACAATAGAAGAAAGGGGGATTAGTTTTCCAGTTGCTTCCGATCTAACATAAATTTTGTTTAAATTAGAAGGTTCATTTCTATTTTGAATGTCTCCTTGAAGAATAATATTGTATTCCTTTCCGTCATTAATAAAATTTGTAACACTTCTTGATCCAAACATGGTTTCAATAGATCTACCAATCGCTTCAATAGAAACACCTAAATCAGCTGCTTTTTGGTTATTAATTTCTACTTTTAATTCTGGTTTTGTAAGCTCATAGTCATCTTCAATACTAACTAAACCAGGATTTTTTCTAGCTTCAGCTTTAACGATTGTTTTCCATTCTTGTAATTTTTCATAAGAATTACCAAGCAAGACAAACTGCACTGGTTTTTCAACTCCACCTGATCGAATAGATTGAGGCATTACAGGAAATGATACAACTCCTGGAACTTTACTAATTTTTCCAAATGCTTCCCTTAAAATTAGCTGTCCTGATCTTTTTCTTTTGCTCCAATCTTCCAGCAAGACAATAATAAACGCTGAATTTAACTGCTTGCTACTTTTTCCAAATCCTGGAACTCGTAAAAGCAATCTTCTTATTTCTCCTTTGCCAACCTCAGGTAAAAATAATTTTTCAATTTCTTCTGCTTTGCCAGAGGTATAGTTAAAGCCAGAGCCTTCAGCAGCTTTGACAATAATAAAGAAAACACCCCTATCTTCACTTGGAAGTAACTCTTTTTTAGAGATAGTGAATAAAAAACCGTTTGCAATTAAGATAAAAAATAAAAAAGCAATAACTGACTTTTTTCTTTCAATAATAAAATTTAATGTTTCTAAATAAAACTTATCAAATTTTTCTAAATAAAAATTAAATTTTTGTACAATTTTTGGTTTATTTTTTTTTATTTTTAAATACTTCGACCCAATCATCGGAGACAAACTAAGCGCAACAAAGCTTGAAATAATAACTGCAAAAGATAACGTCACAGCCATCTCCATAAACAATCTTCCAATTAATCCTTTAATAAAAACTAGCGGTAAAAATACTGATACAAGTACAACGGTTGTTGCAATAATCGCGAAAGCAACTTGTTTAGATCCTTTGAAAGAAGCAACTAAAGCACTTTCTCCTTCTTCCATTCTTCTATAAATATTTTCTCCCATCACGATTGCGTCATCCACGACAATTCCAATTGCAATAACGAGAGCCATTAAAGTAAATAAATTTAATGTGAAACCAATTAAATAAATTGCAAGAAATGTAGAAATTAAACAAACGGGAATTGCAACAGCTGGTATAATTACAGCTGTTAAGTTTCCTAGAAATAAATAAATAATGATAACAACTAATAAAATAGCAATGAAAATTGTTTTATAAACTTCTTCAATCGCACCTTCAATATATGTCGATCGATCAAAAGAAACATTTAGACTAGATCCTTGCGGTAATGTTGGAGTAATTTCTTTTACTTTTTGTTTAATTCTGTTTGCAACCTCAATCGTGTTTGCAGTGGATTGCTGATAAATTCCAATTCCAACAACTTTGTTGCCGTTTCCTTTAAATAAAGTACTAGAATTTAATGCACCAAACTCTATTCTTGCAACATCGCCAAGCTTAGTTAGCGAACCATCATTATTTCTTTTTAAGACTAGTTCTTTATAATCCTTTAGTCGTTGATAGGCTTTTTCTACTTTAATTGTTAAGTCAATATTTTTAGATTCAATTTTTCCTGCAGGAAATTCGACATTTTGTTTACGCAAAATACTTTCTAGTTCCTGTACAGTTATATCCCTTGCAGCCATAGCAGTCGGATCCAGCCAAACTCTTAGAGAAAGCTCTCTTTCTCCACCTAGTCGAATTAATCCAACTCCATCTACGTTAGAAAAATAGTCTTTCAGGTATCTATTTGCATAATCTGTGAGCTCTAAATCAGACATATTTGGGCTCTGAAATGCAAGCCACATAGTGGTTGTTCTAGCTGCAGAGGCTTTAGTAATTTGAGGAGGTTCTGCCTGTTCCGGTAGTTCATCTACAATACGAGCAATTCTGTCACGAACATCATTAGCTGCGATATCTAGATCAACATTTAAATCAAACTCTAAGTTAATAGTAGATCGCTCATCTTCACTTGTTGAATCAATAGAGACTACTCCTGGAGTTCCACCTACTCTATCTTCTATTTTTTGGGTAATCTGGGCATCAATAATTCCGGCTGATGCTCCTTTATAATCTGTCCTAATAGATACTTTTGCTGTTTCAACATCGGGTAATTCTCTTAAAGGAATTTTATTAAAAGTTACAATTCCAAATAAAACCAGAACAATGCTCATTACAGAGGCAACTACTGGTCTTTTAATAGACAGATCTGTTAAAAACATTTTAATCTACCGTTTTTACAATTTTAACTTTACTCTTTGGCCTTACTTTATTTGTACCCTCGGCTAAAATTAAATCATTTTCATTTAATCCAGATAAAATTTCTACTTTGCCAAAATTTCTTCTGCCGATAGCTACTTTTGCCTGCACAATTTCATTATTATTAATTTTATAAATATATTTATCATCTCCTTGAATTAGCAAAGCTTCTTCTGGAACACCTAGTGATTGTTTTTCATTAAAAATTACTTTTGCATTTAGTAGCATACCTGGAATTAATTCTTCATTTTCATTTTGAATTTTTGCCTGAACTAGAATTGATCTAGTAGTTGGATCTACGCGCGAGCTAATGGTTTCTATAATACCTTTGAAGATTTTAGGAAAAGCGTCCGTTGATACTTCCACTTTTAATCCTTGTTTGATAACACCTAAATAATTTTCAGGTAATTTAATATCAAGTTTTAAAAATTTGATATCATCAAGATTTGCAATAATAGAATTTTCACCGCCTAAAATTCCAGGAGTAATTTCTCGTTTACCAATTCTACCATCAAATGGTGCAATAATTTTTTCATTATTAACTAATGTTGCAATTACTGTTCCTTTTTTAACATAAGGATATGAATCAAAGTTGACCGAGCTAACTAAATTGTCTTTCTTGATTCTAATAGAGTAAGATTGATTTGATATGGCAGTTCCAAAACTTTCAATCTGATTATAAAATTGAGAATATTTAACTTTTGTAGCTATAACACCAACGGGTGCTTTTTTACTTTCCGCAATTTTTACAGAAATTTTTTGGGCAATAATCGCTCTTCCACCGATTATCGCTGCCAGGATGATAGTGATAACTGATAGAAAAATAATTATTTTAGTTTTTGTTTTCATTCTAGAGGTGGTTAAATATCACCGACTGGTTGCAATTAAAATGGTTATAAATTGGCGTATTTTGAATTTTTCTAGGTAAATAACTGTTCTTTTGTAGCCCATTCTGTCCATGATCCATCATAAACACACACAGTTCCATCAGTCACAATATTAAATGCTTTCCCGATAATACAAGCCGTTACACCAGACCCACATGAAAAAACGACTGGTTTAGTTAAATCAATTTTTAATGTTTTAAATTTTTTTTCCAAAACTTTTTTTTCTAAAAAACATTTTGTTTCACTGTCGATGCATTCATTCCAAGGCAAGTTGATACTATTTTGTATATGACCACTTTTTAGGTTTTTTCTTGGTTCCAGCTCTTTTCCTAAAAATCTACCAGAGCTACGTGCATCAATTAATTGAAAATGATTATTTGTAATATTATTTTTTATTTCATCATAATTTTTTGTCATAAAATTATTTTCTGTACATTGAAATAAAGCCCTAGGATATTTTTTCCCCTTACCAGTTTCGATTTCTTTTTTTTCTTTAAGCCATTTTGGCAAACCACCATCTAAAATAGAAACATTTGTATGACCATAATAAAGAAACATCCACCATACTCTTGGTGAACTGAAGGCCCCTAGGCTATCATACACTATAATATGATCATTATTGGAAATGCCAATTTCGCCAATCATTTCTGAAAAAAGTTTATCTGATAATAATGTATGAGGAAGTACATCTCCCTTTACAGAGAATTCATCTAGATCAAAAAAAATTGATCCAGGAATATGAGCTATCTCAAATTCATTTTTCCCAATCCTTCCTGTATCTGGCATATGCCAAGAGCAATCTAAAATTTTTATATTTTTATTAAAAATATTTTTTCGCAACCACTCAGTACTAACTAATGCCATATTTTTTTTTCATTTTGAGATTATAGTGTTGATGATATTCTTCGGCAGGATAAAAAGCAGTTGCTTTTGTAATCTCTGTAACAATTTTTCCATTAAACTTATTGATATTTAAATTTTTTTTTGATTCTTCAGACTTTATTCTTTGTTCTTCATTGGTATAAAAAATTGCAGATCTATATTGTGTTCCTACATCTGGGCCTTGTCTATTTAAAGTTGTAGGATCATGTATTTCCCAAAACGTATTTAATAGTTTTTCAAATTTAATAATTGTTTCATCATATTCTATTTCGATAGCTTCAGCGTGATTGGTATCGCCAGTACAAACGTCTTCGTAAGTAGGTGATTGTGTATTGCCACCGATGTAACCGACTGTTGTTTTGGTTACTCCATCCATCGCATCATAGATTTCTTGAATACACCAAAAACAACCAGCAGCGAAAATAGCTTTATTCATTTGAAATTACTTATACTAAGATCTTGAACCATGGTAAAATAATTCCAATGTTATCTTCAAATCAAATAGGAGCCATTTATATGGCTATAAGTGCCTTAAGTTTTTCTATCATGGATGTTTTGGTTAAATTTATGTCAGCAACTTATCCTACGGGAGAAATTATTTTTTTTAGAGGTTTTTTTGGACTTATTCCCATTATTTTTATTATTCCACGAGAAAGATATAAAAATTTTTTTCAAACTACTAAATTAGCACTGCATTTGACCAGGGCCATCATTGGAGCTATTGCAATGATTGGAATTTATTTAGGTGTAAAATTTTTACCATTAGCGGATGCAATCACTATTACTTTTGCGGCACCTGTTTTTGCAACTATTTTTTCAATGATTATTTTGAAAGAGCAAGTCAGAATGTACCGTTGGGCAGCAATTATCATTGGCTTAATTGGTGTTGCTGTAGTTTTAAAACCAGGAACAGATATGTTTACAATTTATTCTTTATTTCCAATTTTATTTTGTGTTGGATTTGGAATTATAGCAGTTCTAATTAAAAAATTATCCGAAACTGAACCTGATTATTTAATAGCAATTTACTTTACATTAACATTAATTGCTGTTGGCGCATGTTCTTTATTTTTTACATTTGTAATTCCAAGTTTACAAGATTTGTTGCCGCTAATAGCCATTGGAATTGCCGGATCGACTGGAAATATATTCTTAACCATGTCTTTGCGCAAAGGATCAGTGTCTACTGTTACCCCTATTAAATATCTAAGCTTAGTATTTGCAACCATATCCGGAATTTTTTTCTTTAACGAAATTCCACATGTTACAACTTTGTTTGGTGCTTTTTTAATTATTTTAAGTTCGGTAATTATTTTCAAAAGAGAGCAAATTAAAAATGTTAAACCTGTTATTACTAGGCAAATATAATTATGACCAAGCCAAGTTATTGGAATTTAGCAAAAAAAACTTTATCTAAGAAAGATAAAGTGTTAAAAAAAATTATCCTTAATTATTCGGGAAGCTTAGTCTCAAGAAAAGATCCATTTTATTCGTTATGCAAATCAATTATTGGTCAGCAAATCTCTGTTCAGGCTGCAAATGCCGTATGGAAAAAATTTTCTTTGAAAGCAAAAAAAATTAAACCAAAAAATATTTTAGATTTAAATAAAAGACAGCTTGCTTCTTGTGGTTTATCCAGACAAAAAATTGAATATTTAAAAATTCTTGCAAAAAATTTTTATGACAAAACAATTGATATGAAAAAATTAAAGAAAATGAATGATGAAGATGCAATTCAATATTTAACTCAAATTAAGGGAATAGGTAGGTGGACAGCTGAAATGTTCTTATTTTTTAATCAATTAAGGCCAGATATTTTTCCTGTTCAAGACATTGGCTTGTTAAAAGCTATTTCCAAAAATTATAAAACAAAATATCCTCCAACTAAAAAGCAGCTTGATAAACTAAAAAACTCTTGGTCTCCATTTGCTACGGTTGCAACTTGGTATATGTGGCGTAGTATAGATCCAACTCCCGTTAAGTATTAAACCCCTTCAACAATTTCCAAGTCTCTATCTGTTGTGCTTTTTGCAAGCGCCCAAGCATCCTGATATTCTTTTGAATTATAACAATTAATTGCAGCTTCAAAATTTGGAAACTCCCAAATAACTGTTCGTGGTATTTCTTTTCCTTCAAGAGTTTTGTATTTACCACCTCGAACTAATGCTTTGCCACCATGGTCTAAAATTGCTTGAGTGGCTTTTTTTCCGTAGTCGCCAAGGTTCTCTTGATTTTCAATTTTTTTATAAATTGCGATCCAATATCCTTTCATTTATAGAATTCCTTATGGTTAAAAAGTTATTAATAAGTTGGGAAGATTATAATCACACAGTTGAAAAACTTGCAATCCAAGTTCATGAAAGCGGTTTTAAACCAGATTTACTAATTGGAATTATGCGGGGAGGCGCTCCTATCATCGACGTTTTAAGTCGAATATTTAAACTAAAGTGTGCTTACTTAGCCGTTGAATCTTATTCAGGAGAAAAACAAGAGGATCAACAAGGTAATATTATTTTTTCACGTGAGATGAGCTCTACTGTTCATTCAATGGGAGGAAATATTTTATTGTGCGATGATTTATCTGATACAGGAGTAACTCTTACTCGAAGTATTGATTGGTTGAATAATTATGGACCAATTAAAAATAATATTAAACATATAAAGACAGCAGTGCTATGGAAAAAACTTCACTCAACTTATGAGCCTGATTATTGTGCAAACCGTTTGAATGACAATCCTTGGATTGTACAACCATTTGAAAACTATGAACTTTTATCTATCGAGGATATAAAAAAAATTCACTCAAAATCTTAAAAAGCCACTTAGTTATTTAAGTGGCTTTTTTTTTAAGAAACTAAATTGCAAAACTTATAAATCCAAGAATTGCTATTAACCAAATTGCAGGAGAAACATTACTCATTTTTCCACTAAAAATTTTGATTAAAGCATATGAAATAAAAGCTAAAGCCATTCCGTTACTTATACTGTAAGTAAGTGGCATCGCTATCATTGCAAGGACAGCAGGACCTGATTCAGAAATATCATCCCATTCAATATCTACGATATTTCTAACAAATAGAAATGATACATATACTAAAGCAGCTCCATCAATTTCTTTTGGCAGCGAAGTTGCAAGTGGAGCAAAAAATAAACAAAGTAAAAAACAAACGCCAATCACAATTGAAGTCATTCCAGTTTTTCCACCAGCCTTAACTCCAGAACCAGATTCGATATAACTTGTTACATTAGATGTACCCAGCATAGATCCTGCAACTGTAGCAACGCTATCTGAAAGCATTGCCTTATCAATGTCTTTTACATTTCCTTGCGCATCAACTTTTCCAGCAACATTAGCAACTGAAGTTAATGTTCCAGCTGTATCAAAGAAGTCTACAAAAAATAATGTGAATACTACGGTAACCATACTTGCCGAGAGTGCAGCGCTTAAATCAAATGTTAGTAAATGCGTCATCGGAGGAATAGATCCAACTATTCCATTAAATTTAGAAATTCCTGTTACCCAACAAATCGCACTAAAAAATAATATTCCAATAATAATATTTCCTTTAATTTGTAATTTTTCTAACACAATCATGGAAATAAAAGCCAAGCATCCCATTAAAACAATCGGACTTTTTAAATTTCCAATTGTAACTAATGTTACAGGATGATTTGCGGTTACACCCATAATTTGAAAACCAATAATTGCTAAGAATAATCCTATTCCAGCTCCAATTCCTAATTTTAAACTTTTAGGTATCGAATTAATGATCCAGGCACGAAGAGGCGTTAGAGAAATAACTAAAAAAACTACTCCAGCTACAAAAACTGCACCGAGTGCCTGAGCAGGCGTGTAACCCATGCCCTTACAAACACCAAATGCAATAAAAGCATTTAACCCCATTCCAGGAGCAAGACCAATTGGCCAAGTCTTTCCGTAAAATCCCATGATAAAGCAAGCCAAAGCTGCCGCAAGAATTGTTGCAGTAAATACTCCACCGAAATCAAAACCACCATCAGATAAAATGGCTGGATTTAAAAACATAATGTAGGCCATGGTTAAAAAAGTTGTAAAGCCTGCAGTTACTTCGGTTTTAAAATCTGTTTTATTTTTTTTATATTCAAAATAGTTTTCAAGCATAAATTCTCCCTTATTCTTTTTTGAAGTAACTATAAAATGATTCATAAAAATCAGTTTCAAAATAATTAGGATTTGCTATTTATTTTCAAACTAGAGTTGAATTTAGTTGAAATTAACAACATTAAGTTGCATCTATTAATCTTTATGACCAAAGAAAAATTTATTGAAAATAAAAAAGCTTTAATAGTTTTAATTGCTGCTTCCGTGGTTGTTTTAATATCTATGGGGATAAGGCAATGTTGGGGTCTCTTTTACCAATATTTTGAAACTGATTTAGGTTTTTCAAGAACACAATTTGGTTTAGCCATTGCAATTCAAATGCTTTTTTGGGGAGCGTTTGCTCCCGTCTTTGGTTTTTTTGCTGATAAGTATGGAGGAGCAAAAGCCGTATTTATCGCTTTCCTCATTTATATTATTGGAATTTATCTAGTTTATATTGAACCAAAATCAGTTTTTTCTTTTCAGTTAGGACTTGGTTTAATGATTGGAATTGCACTAGGTGGAACTGCGATGTCCGTTCCAGTATCGTGTGTTGGAAAGTTTTTTTCTAATAAAAATAGAACAATAGCAACTGGAATTGTAACCGCAACAGCTTCCTTTGGTTATTTTTTATCACCATTATTTGTGCAGTATTCTAATCCAACCTACGGATGGAAAAATACATTACTTTTTTTTATCGTCTTTTTAATTATTGGTGCGATTACTTCTTTTTTTCTTTTTAAAAAAGAATACGTGGATGAAACTAATAATTCATTTACTCGTGATCAAACAGCATCTAATGCTTTGCAGGAAGCTTTTAGACATAAAGGTTATCTTTTATTAGTTGCTGGTTTTTTTGTTTGTGGTTTTCAAATTACATTAGTTGCTACTCATTTGCCTGGATACATACAACAGAAGGGACTGCCAGATTGGACAGCTGCAGCAATTTTATCTTTAATCGGATTGTTTAACATTGTTGGTACTTTGGGTATGGGCTATTTATCAACTAAATATAGTAAGAAAATTTTATTAAGTATTTTATATTTTTCGAGAGGAGTTATTTTAATTTTATTTATTTTTACTCCTCCGTCAGTTTATATGGCTTTAACTTTTGGTGTGGTGTTTGGAATGTTATGGCTTGCTACCGTTCCTCCAACCAATGGAATTGTTGCTCAAATTTTTGGAACGAAATATTTAACAACTTTATTTGGAATTGTTTTTTTTAGTCATCAAGCTGGTTCTTTTTTAGGCGCTTATCTTGGTGGATACTTTTATGACCAGTTCGGTAATTATGATTATGCTTGGTATTTATCAATATTGTTATCAATATTTGCAGGTTTAGTTCATTTACCCATTGATGAAAATCCAGTTGTTCGAGGAAAAGTTACGCAAGCGTAGAATTTTTTTTAAATAAATTTTTCTGGAGAAACAAAAGGTAATTTAAAACTATTGGCTACGGCTTCGTAGGTCACAGATCCTTTGCAAACATTTAAACCAGCCAGTAAATTCTTGTCTTTTGCCATTGCTTGTTTATATCCATCATTTGCTATTTTTCTCAAGAAGGGAAGAGTTGCATTATTTAAAGCTAGAGTAGATGTTCTTGGAACACCACCTGGCATATTCGCAACACAATAATGAACAACATCATCAATGATGTAGGTTGGTTCCGCATGGGTAGTTGGTCTACTATTTTCTGTGCAGCCTCCCTGATCAATTGCCACATCCACTATTACGGATCCTTTTTTCATGGATTGAATCATTTTTTTTGTAATTAATTTTGGAGCTTCTGCACCAGGTATTAAAACGCCTCCAATAAGTAAATCACATTCTGTAACTAATTTAGTTAAATTTTCTGTAGTGCTTTCTACTGGAATAATTTTTTCTCCAAACTTATTTTGTAATTGCGATAATCTTTCTTTCGATTTATCTAAAATAAAAACTTTTGCTCCCATTCCAGTTGCAATAATTGCTGCATTTTCTCCAACAACTCCACCACCAAGAATTAATACACTTGCTGGACCAACGCCTGGTGCTCCCCCAAGTAGCAAACCTCTACCTTTTTGATTTTTTTCTAAACAATGTGCTCCCGCTTGAACAGACATTCTCCCTGCAACTGCACTCATTGGTGCAAGTAATGGTAGCCCCCCTTGATCATTAGTAATTGTCTCATAAGCAATACAAATAGATTTTGATTTGATAAGTGCTTCGGTTAATTCTTTTGCTGCTGCTAAATGAAAATAAGTATAGATAATTTGATTTTCTTTAATCATTTTAACTTCATTTAATTGTGGCTCTTTAACTTTAACAATTAACTCAGCTTGATTAAAAATTTCTTCAGCGCTATTTAATATTTTTGCACCAGCAGATTGATAATCTTCATTAAAAAAGCCAGCTTCAAATCCACCATTGTTTTCAATTAGAACTTCGTGGCCATCTTGTACAAGAATTTTTACACTACCCGGTGTAAGACCTATTCTGTGCTCTTGAAGTTTAATTTCTCTAGGAACCCCAATGATCATGCAGCTTTTGCGTAGTTACTAATTCCTACACGTAGCTTTTCAATAATTTCATCAATGTGTTTTTTTTCACAAACAAATTGAGGAGCGATAATTAAAGTATCTCCTGTAGCTTTAAAATTTACTCCTGCATCATAACAAGCTTTAAAGCACTGAAATCCAGCTTTTCCAGGTTTGTCTTTTGGCTTAATGTCGATACCGCCCATCATTCCGTAGCCTCTAATATTAGCAATTGCATCTAAATCTTTTAAAGAAAATAGACCGTCTAAAAAATATGGAGACAATTCTTTTGCTTTAGTAAAAATATCTTCTTTTTCAAAAATATCTTGAACCGCCAAAGCTGCTGCAACTGCAACTGGAATACCAGAATAGGTATAGCCATGAAACATTTCAATCACACCTTCTGGTGCTGCATTCATAACAGTATCATAAATTTCATCTTTGACTGCAACGACACCCATGGGTACAATTCCATTCGTAGTAGCTTTTGCCATGGTCATAATATCTGGAGTTACACCAAACTCTTGAGCAGCAAATGCTGAACCTGTTCTGCCCCATCCAGTGATTACTTCATCAAATATTAAAAGTATTCCATGATTGTCACAAATCTTTCTTAACCTTTGTAAATATCCTTTTGGAGGAATAATAGTTCCAACGGAACCTGAAATTGGTTCAACAATACAAGCTGCAATATTTTCTCCACCAAAATTTGCACAAAATCTTTCAAGATCATCAGCAAGCTCAGCTCCGGTATCAGGCTGACCTTTTACAAATTTATGCTCAGGTAGCATGGTGTGTCTCATATGCAAAACTCCCGGCATTAAAACACTTGCAAAAGTTTTTACATTATTAATCATTCCACCAACTGACATACCTCCAAGATTCATTCCATGATATCCTTTTTCTCTACCAACAAATCTATATTTGTGTCCATGTCCCTTTGCTTTATGATAGGCAATTGCAATTTTTAATGCAGTTTCAACTGCAGTCGATCCACATATAGTATAAAAAATTTTATTTAAATCTTCTGGAGTATGTTTAGAAATTCTTGTTGCTAATTCAAAAGATCCACCAAAACCTTGATTGAACGGTTGACAATAATCAAGTTTTTCCAGTTGCTTTGTGATGGCTTCTATAATTTCTTTTCTTCCATGACCTAGCGGATTACAAAATAAACCAGAGCTAGCATCAATTTGTGTTCTTCCTAAATGATCTTTTAAATAAACTCCTTTAGCATCAGTTATTAATCTTGGATTTTGTTTAAACTCTCTGTTAGATGTAAATGGCATCCAATGCTCATTCAATGAATTTGGAATTTTGCTTATATTTTCAGTGCTCATGTTATTAAGGTTATTGGTTTATTGAATTGATTTGTAGAATTTTTAATTTCACTAAACAATAAAATAATTCCTAGCATATTCAATGACTTATCTAGTTTATCACCTTTTATGCAATTTATTTTATTTGTTTACAATGGACCTAATTTCAATTTGAATATGATTTTAAATTTAAAAAGGGGAAACAATGAAAAAAACAATTATTAAAACTTTAGGGTTGATATCTTCTCTATTAGTTTTTTCTTCTTCAGCTTTTTCAGCTGCTAAAGAAGTTCGAGCTGCATTCTTTTTAGAGTGGGCTACACCAAATCAAGAAGCTAAAGTGAAAAAAGCTTTTGACAAAGCTTTAGGCGTGCCAGTGAAGTGGACTAACTTCAATACTGGAGTAGAAATGACTGAAGCAATGTTGTCGGGAGCAATTGATATTTCTTACAGTCAAGGAATGACTCCGTTTGTAAATGCCGTGAATGCAAAAGCACCAATTAAAATGGTAGACATTGCAGTTGAGTATGGAATGAGCGGAACAGGCTGTGTTGTAAGTAATGCATCTGGAATTTCTAAAAAAAATGCAAGAGAGCTTGAAGGCAAGAAAGTTGCGGTGCCACTAAACACAATGGCGGACTATGCTTTTAAAATGATCATGAAAGAATACAAAGTGAATGTATCTAAAATTCAAGTAGTAGATATGGCTCCTGCGGATGGTGCTGTTGCTTTAGTAGATGGAAACGTAACCATGGCATGTATGTTTGGTAAAAATTCTATCGATAAAGCTCTTACCAAAGGTAAGATGATCATGACAACTGAAGAAGCTACTAAAGCTGGAATTACTAGCTTTGATATTACTTCAGCTACTGATAAATTTATCAAAGAAAATCCTGAAATGCTAAGAACATTTTTACAAGTTACAGCAGAATACAATAAAAGATTTAGAGATGGAAAATCAGATCTAAATATAATTGCAAAAGATGCTGGAATGGATCTTGCTAAGACAAAAAACCAAATGGCTGGTTTCAAATTTCCAACTCCTGCTGAGCAGAGAAAAGTATATTTTAAAAATAATGGAAAATCTGGAAAAGCTGTAGAGGTTTTAACCTTCATGGGTAATATGTTTGGGACAGCAGCTAATCCAGCATTAAAAGATTACTCAACAACAATTAACACTTCTTTTTTACCTAAGTAAAAAATAAGTAAAAAAAAATAGGCACCAAGTGAATTGGTGCCTATTTTTACATTGCAGTTAAAGCTATGAGTGATTTAGTTTCTGAAAATTTGAATATGGTTTTTACCTCTCCAAAAGGAGAAACTGTTCATGCCATCCAGAATCTAAATTTTGTTTTAAAAAAAGGTGAATTATTAACGGTTTTGGGCCCCTCGGGCTGTGGCAAAACTACTTTATTAAATATTACTGCAGGTTTTTTACGACCAACATCAGGAAAAATTACACTAGGTGGAAAAGAAATTAATGGTCCTGGTTTAGAGCGCGGGATGGTATTTCAGCAAGGAGCTCTGTTTGAATGGTTGACAGTTGCTGACAATGTAAATTTTGGTCTTAGGATGAAAAAAGAGGATCCTAAGAAAATAGCAGAAAAAGTAGAAGAGTGGTTAGAGATTGTTGGACTGCAAGGGTTTGGCAATACACCTACTTATCAGCTGTCAGGAGGTATGCAGCAACGAATTGCACTAGCAAGATGTTTGATCAATGATCCTGATCTAATTTTAATGGATGAGCCTTTAGGTGCACTAGATGCGTTGACACGTGAAAAAATGCAATCCTTAGTTTTGAAAATTTGGAAAGAAACTGGAAAAACAATTGTTCTCATTACTCACTCAGTCGAAGAAGCTTTATTGCTTGGTCAGAAACTATATGTGATGGCACCAAGACCAGGAAGATTGCACAAGGAATATCAACTTCCATTTGCAAAGATGGGTTTAAGCACAGATTTAAGACAAATTAAAAATGAAAAAGAATTTGTTAAAAAAAGAGAAGAAATTTTGACCATGATTTGGAACATGGAAGAAGAAATTATGGGAAAAGATATTTAGTTTTATGCTTACAGGTTTATTTATAATTTTACTTATCATTATTTTAATCGCTACTATTGTTTATGGAAAAAGATTAATCAAAATAGAAAAAATAGATGCAGTTTTTGGAAACCCGGAAAGGTCAAAGGGAGGTTACCATTGGATTATTGCAGGGTCTTGTTCCATTTTGTTACTTTGGTTTTATTTTTCTTGGGATGTTGCAAGATCTTTTTTTCCAAACTCAGCCAACGAACTATGTCAAGTTGCCAAAGTTAGAGATTCTTTAGTTTCTATTAAATATGTTTTCCCCATTGAGCAAAAAACACTAAAAAGTAGTGATTTTATTAAAAGAGAAAATAGAAATATTGAATTACTAAATAATCAAATTAAACAATCTTCTATTGCTAACAAAGATAAAGATAAACTTATTTTCCTATTAGTTGAGACACAGTCATTAATTAAAATTTTATCAGATGAAAAATATTTAAATCCTGAAATTAAGAATAAAGTGTTAGGTGTTGCTAATCAAATTGATAGTTTAAGCAAGAATATTCAAAATAAAAATTATCCTGAGTTTGATAGTTTAAGCTCAGAGGAAAAAATAGCCATTAAAAAACAAGGTTTTTGGGGCGAAACAGGTGCTGAAGTTCCATTTTACCCTAATACAAAATTTGGTCTAAAATTTGATGCTGCAAGCAAGGAGCTTAATAAAATAGTAGAGCAGTTTTTTTTAATTAAAAACAATAGTGAAGTTTTTGAAAAAAAATCTAAGGAATTAGATAGTGTTATAGAAAATTATAGAGACACTCTTGCAGAAAGCCAAGAAGTGGAGACGCAATTTGCAAGAGAAGTATCTAAAATTTATGGTAGAGTAACAAGAAGTAATATTTTTCCTGCCAATGTTTTAGATCCAGTGGAGCAATCTGTCGTACGATTTGAAGAGGTACAAAAAAAAGAGCAGGGAAGTTTAAAAATTATTGATACATTGTTATTTCCAGGAGGTACAGTTGTAGCAAGTGGTCAAACATGTAGCGAACAAGGATCTGGAAGGTGGTTACCAAAACCAACAGACACCTTAAAAGAATTTTTGCATTTATTAGATCCTAATCAAGGATATAAAAATGTACCATTATTTTGGTATGAAATGATGGGTATAAATAAAGTTGTAGATTTTATTTTGCCAGATTGGATTGCTGATTTGGTTCCAGGAAAATATCCAGTTCACAATAACGAAGGAAAAGTAATTAGTAATTTTAAAAGCAATGTACTTGATATTGTAACAGGAAATTTTGAATTATTTAGTATACCGGTTCCCTCAGGACATATTTGGGATTCTTTCTTAAGGGTTTTCCTTGGACTTACCCTCGGAATTCTCTGCGGGGTTCCTCTTGGTTTATTTATGGGATTATCAAGATTTGCAGCTGGTTACTTCGATCCATTGATTGAATTATATAGACCAGTTCCTCCACTTGCTTGGGCTCCGCTAATTATTACTGTGTTCGGAATTGATAATTCTGGAAAAATATTTTTACTTTTTATTGTTTCTTTTGCAATTATGGTAATTTCAGCCAGAGCAGGTGCTTCTGGCACACAGCTATCCAAAATTCATGCTGCTCATTCATTAGGAGCTTCACACTGGCAGATATTAAAAGAAGTAATCTTTCCAAATTCATTACCAGAAATATTAACTGGAATACGAGTTGCAATAGGAGTGTGCTGGGGAACTTTAGTTGCCGCTGAATTTTTGGCTGGTACAACAGGAATTGGTTTCGTTGAAAATGTAGCAAGAAAATACATGCAATACGAGGTTATTTGGATAACCATTTTCGTTATGGGTCTCTTAGGCTTGTTATTCGATATTGGAATGAGAAAAATAATCAATAAAACAATTCCTTGGCGCGGCAAAGGATAAATCCTTCTTTGGTGAAAAAAGAAAAAAAAAGAGTATAGTTTTTCAATAGAAATTATTTATGTCTGAAGATTTAACTCCTGCTATTACAAGTAAACAGCAACTAATCGATTATTTTCATTCGGGTAGCAAAAAACAAAATCTTAAAATTGGTACAGAGCATGAAAAATTTTTATTTCATGTGAAAACAAAAAAACCAATTAGTTATCAAGGAAATAACAGCATTGAAACTATCTTTCATCTATTGGAACAAAATGGATGGATTCCTATTTATGATGAAGAAAATGTTATTGGATTAAAAAAAAATAATAAAAGCATTACCTTGGAACCGGGGTTGCAAATTGAATTATCAGGTGAACCACTAAATAGCGTTCATGAAACTTGCAAAGAAGTAAATGAATATCTGGATGAAATAGTAGAAGTTTGTAAAAAATTAAACATAGGTTTAATTGGAAATGGTTTTAATCCAAATGCAACATTGGAGGAAATAGGAAGATTACCAAAGAAGCGTTATCATATTATGAGGGCTTATATGCCAACCAAGGGATCACATGGTCTTGATATGATGCACAGGACATCTGGTACACAGATTAACTTAGATTACAAAAGTGAGGATGATTTCAAAATAAAAACCAGAGTAGCAACATGCTTAATACCAATTGCTCTTTCTATTTTTTCAAACTCACCTTTTAAAGAATCCAAATTAAATCATTATTTATCTTATCGATCTTTTATTTGGCAGCATACTGATCCAGATAGATCGGGTCTTATTAATTTTTTTATGAATGAAGATGAAAATAGTTTTGAAAGATATGTAGATTTTGCTCTTGATGTGCCAATGTACTACGTGGCCCGGAATGATAAAACACTGGATGCAAGTGGAGAGGACTTTAAACATTTTTTACAAGGTAAACTAAAAAAAATACCAAACATTCAACCAACATTAAAAGATTGGGAGGCTCATATTTCTACAATTTTTCATGAAATTAGACTTAAAACTTATATGGAAATTAGATCTGCAGATTCCTGCTCTTGGTCTGGCTTGTGCTCTATACCAGCTTTTTGGACGGGGCTGTTATATGATGACCAATCGCTACAAGAAGCTTATGAAATAACCAAGAACTGGCAATTTAATGAGGTAAATAATGCATATTTGGAGGCAGCAAAGTCTGGTTTAAATACCAATCTGCGAAACGAACCCATTTTTAAGCATGCATTACATTTTATTCATTTATCAAAACAGGGACTTGTGAGAAGAAATATTAAGAATAAATCTAATAAAGATGAATCTATATTTTTAAATGAAATTGAGGCAATGATTAAATTACAAAAAACTCCAGCTTCTATTTTAGTAGATAAATTTAATCATAGCTGGAAAGAGAATATAAATAATTTATTTGATGAAGAAGCATTTTAACGTAGCTTTTCAGATGGATCCTTGGAACATAATTAATCCCAAGGCAGACAGCACTTATATGCTTGCATTAGAGGCTCAACAAAGAGGTTACAAGTTATTTTATTATTCGCCAAAAGATCTATCATTAGATAATGGAATAGTAAAAGCGAAAGGAAATTACTTTTCACTGCATCCAGATAAAAAAAAATTTTTTCAATTACAAAAAACTAAAGTAGTTCATTTAAATTCTATGCAAGTTGTTCTTGTAAGACAAGATCCGCCATTTAATATGAATTATATAACTGCAACATATATTTTAGAAAATTTACCAAAAAAAATCTTAGTCATTAACAATCCAACACATATAAGAAATTACCCAGAAAAACTTTCCATGTTTGAATTTAAAAATATTATTCCTAAAACTTTGGTTTCTAGCAACATAGATGAAATTTTGCATGCTCATCAAAAAAATAAAATTTCAATTGTAAAACCATTGTATGGAAATGGAGGAGAAGGGATTGAAAAATTAGAATCTAACCAAGCTAAAAATAAAGTTATTGTTCAAAAACTATTAAATAAATACCAACTTCCAATTATTATTCAAAAATATATCAAAGAGATAAATTTGGGTGATCGAAGAATTATATTAATTGATGGAGAGTACGTAGGTTCCGTAGCGAGAATTCCTGCAAAAAATAGTATTAAAGCTAATTTTCATGCCGGGGGAACTGCAAAACAAACAGATCTTGTTTTTCGTGATAAAAAAATTTGCAAAATGTTAAAACCTTTTTTGAAAAAACATGGCTTATTCTTTGCTGGAATTGATATTATTGGAAATTATCTTACTGAAATTAACGTTACGTCGCCAACAGGAATTCAGGAAATTAATCGATTAAATAAAGTAAATATTGAAAAAATTTTTTGGGATAAGGTTAGAAAAAAAATTAAGTAATTTTATACTAAAGATTTAAAAAACTGTTTCATTTTTATTCTAGCTTTTTCATCTGGAAGGTCTCCATATAAAGATTGCATATTCTCTTTCATATGATCTAGCTTGGATGTAGCAGGTATAGAACATGTAACAGCAGGATGAGAAGTGGTAAATTTTAAAAAAAATTCTGACCAACTTCTAATACCGTATTCTTTTACCCATTTTGGAATTTGTTTATTTTTCGTATAATCAAATAAGGAACCTCCTTGAAAAGGTCGATTAACAATAACGGCTATTTTTTTTTCTTTCGCTAATGGTAGTAGCTTTTGTTCAGCTTCATCATCTAAAATATTGTAAGTAAATTGAACAAAATCAATATCTTCTTTATTCATAATATCGATCAACAACTTGTGTTTATTGCCATGTGAAGTTGTAACGCCAATATATTTTATTTTCTTTTGTTGCTTTAAGTTAGATAGTTTTTCAAGATGATCTTTGTAGTTAACCAGATTATGTACTTGAATTAAGGAGAATTGATCTTGACCCCAAAGATCGAATGAGTTTTTTATTTGCTGTTCCCCATGCTTAGTTACCGGTGTCCAAACCTTAGTGGCAGAAAATAGTTTATTGTTTTGATTAATATTTTTTAAACATATTCCAATTATCTTTTCCGCACTTCCATACATGGGAGAGGAGTCAATTAAGGATCCACCATTTTGAAAAAATTGTTCAACTATCTTTGTTCTGGTCTTTACATCCTCTGTATTGTGACCAATATCAAATGTTAACCAGGTTCCCATTCCAATGGAAGCAAGAGGCTCCCCTGTTTTTGGTATAATTTTGTTAATTTTTTGTAACTGATTATTTTGTGCAAAGGATGGAAGAGAAAAAAAATTACTTAAATAACTGATAAAACTAAAGATTAAAAAATTTCTTCTCGTGAACATTTTGCAATATTTAATCTTAATTGATTATAAACAAAAATAAAAGAGGCGGAATGACTCCGCCTCTATCTATAATGAAATTTTAGTTGATTTCAATTGTACGAGCTTTTTT
>ERZ887851.1401-NODE-1401-length-20777-cov-8.169868_pt1 | contig 20777 bp, 20 predicted proteins | sample MGYA00521100_ERZ887851 | MGnify/ENA primary metagenome ERZ887851 (study PRJEB32303, sample SAMEA104408602) | aquatic metagenome | biome: Brackish water; feature: Pelagic; material: water | place: Baltic Sea | collected 2014-06-06T16:11:00 | depth 11,444 m ... | reverse complement strand
ATATCAAGCTATCGGCGAATTGGATGTGTGCGGCGGATCATGCTGGTGACGATGCGATTCTCTATGACACTGTGGCGGCGGTGGGGCTCGAATTTTGTCCTGCCTTGGGGATCACGATCCCGGTGGGTAAGGATTCTATGTCGATGCGCACCGCTTGGCAGGAGGCGGGGCAGGATCGCGCTGTGACCGCTCCGGTGTCGCTAATTGTCTCAGCATTTGCGCCCTGTGGTGATGTGCGTGAGGTGCTGACCCCAGCACTGGTGCCGCGCGAAGATACGGTGCTACTACTCATCGATTTAGGCCGTGGACAAGACCGGTTAGGGGGCTCGGTATTGGCTCAGGTGTGGAATCAGTTAGGCCAGATACCGCCAGATGTTACGCCACAAGACGTGCAGGCGCTCTTTCATTTCGTGCTGGCGCTCAAGTCGAAAGAGTGGATTTTGGCTTATCACGATCGGTCTGATGGTGGATTACTGGTGTCGCTGTTAGAAATGGCGTTTGCGGGCCGCTGTGGGCTGCAGGTCGACCTTTCGGTGGATCGTGAAGCCGCCGCGGCAAGGCTCTTTTCTGAGGAGATTGGCGCCGTTATTCAAGTCGCGACTGAGCACACCGACTCAATTCTGTCACTGGCAGCTGAGTGGGGCCTCGAAGGCATGGTGTCGCCCGTCGCGACGCCGCGACTGGACGAGCGTATTGTCGTGAATACAGAGCAGTTCGAACTGGTAGATAGCAATCGAGGTGCGCTGCAGGCGCTGTGGAGTGAGACCAGTCATGCGATCGCGCGCCGCCGGGATAATGCCGAATGCGCTGATCAGGAATTTGCTGCGATTCAGCAAGCGGATCCGGGCTTATCGACAACGCTGACATACGATTGTGATGAAGATATTGCCGCGCCTTTTATTGCGACCGGCAGTCGACCGCGAGTGGCCATATTGCGAGAGCAGGGGGTCAATGGTCAGATGGAGATGGCCGCGGCATTTGATCGGGCCGGCTTTACGGCGGTTGATGTCCATATGAGTGATGTCATGGCGGGAACACAGGACCTGACGGACTTCCATGGATTGGCAGCCTGCGGCGGTTTTTCCTACGGAGATGTGCTGGGCGCTGGCGAGGGATGGGCAAAGAGTATTTTGTTCAACGAGGCCGTCAGAGCGCGCTTTGAGCATTTTTTTGCCAGAACAGATACTTTTTCACTGGGGGTCTGTAACGGCTGTCAGATGATGTCGGCATTGCAGTCGATTATTCCGGGTAGTGATCATTGGCCCCGTTTTGCCCGCAACCACTCTGAGCAGTACGAGGCGCGCCTGTCGTTAGTGCGAATAGAGTCCTCGCCCTCTGTGTTATTAAAAGAGATGGAGGGCTCTTATTTACCGATTGTCGTGGCACATGGTGAGGGACGCGCTCAGTTCTCACACAAGAGCGGTGAAAACGCCCTAGATGCAGCGGGTTTGGTCGCGTTGCGCTTTATTGATCACCATCAACAGGTGACGGAAAACTACCCTTTCAACCCCAATGGTTCGCCGGGTGGGGTCACTGGATTGTGCAATGCGGATGGTCGCGTCACGCTGATGATGCCTCATCCGGAACGCGTTTTTCGCGCTGCACAACTGTCTTGGCGCCCCCCAGGATGGCATCAGGACTCCGGTTGGATGCGTTTGTTTCGCAATGCGCGCGTCTGGCTCGGGTGACATCGACGTGGTGTTGCGGCCACTGAGTCGGTACACTCCGCGCCTATTTAATAGACCTGACGTCACCGAGACAACGACGATAAAGCGATGATGAATCATTACCCCCTTTGGAAAAATGTGTTGATCCTCATTGTGGTCGCCGGCGGTTTCTTTTACGCCGCGCCCAATTTATATGCGCCCGATCCCGCCTTGCAGATTGCCGGCGCCAGCAGTTCTCAGACAATTGACAGTCCAATACTAGGTCGTGCTGAGCAAGCGCTGACCGAAGCGGGAATTCCCTTTTTTGGAGAGGTTATTCAAGAGCAGGGTAAATCTGCGCTGCTGAGGTTAACCGATCGTGATCAGCAATTGCGTGCTCAGGCCGTCGTGTCGAGAGAGCTCGGCGACGGGTTTATTGTGGCGCTCAATTTGGCTCCGACAACACCAGACTGGCTCCTGCAGGGCGGCGCAACGCCAATGAAGTTGGGTCTTGATCTGAGTGGAGGCGTCCATTTCAAACTGGAAGTCGACGTTGCCGCGGCAACGGAAAGACGGCTGGAGCAATACGAGGTCGGCATTAAAAAGCGTCTGCGTGAAGAGCGGGTTCGTGGACGAGTCAGTCTTGATGGTCAGCGTGCCGTGATGCAGTTTCGCGCAGAGGCCGACCGGGAAGCCGCACGCCAGCTGGTGGCAGAGCTGTACCCGGAGTTATTCCTTGATCGAGTTGATGAGGAGGATGCCTGGTTTTTATACGCAGCAGTCACCGAACAAACGATTGCTGAACTGGTGGACTATGCGGTCACGCAAAATCTGACCACGATCCGTAATCGCGTCAATGAGTTGGGTGTTTCTGAGCCATTAGTGCAACGGCAAGGCCGCAACCGCATTGTGGTGGAACTGCCTGGCATTCAAGACACCGCAGAAGCGAAGCGTATTTTGGGTAAGGTGGCTAATCTCGAGTTTCGGCTCGTTGCCGAGGCCAATGCCCCGATATCGGAACGACAGCGATTTGAATATCGCAGCGCGGGTCGCGAGGGCATGACTGAGTGGTTAGAGCGCGACGTCATTATCTCAGGCGAAAGTGTTTCCAATGCGCAGGCGGGTTTTGATCAGAATAGCCAGCCCAATGTCTCCATTAGTTTGGATGGCGAGGGCGGAATGCTGATGTCGCGAGCGACACGTGCCAATGTGAAGCGCCGCATGGGCGTGTTGTTTATCGAGCGCAAGTATCGGACCCGTTACGAAATGACGGAGTCTGGGGAAGAAGTGGCCACACGTATTCCTTACGACGAAAAGAAACTGCTGACCGCGCCGGTTATTCAGTCGGCATTGGGCGCACAGTTTCAGATTACTGGGCTGGATAATCCGGGTGAATCGTCAGAGCTGGCTCTGATGTTGCGCGCTGGCGCACTGGCCGCACCCATTACCTTCGTTGAAGAACGCACGGTTGGGCCATCGCTAGGGGCCGAAAATATTCGCCTAGGTACCAAGTCCGTCCAAGTGGGATTGGCGCTAGTTGTCGTGTTTATGATGTTCTACTACCGCGTCTTTGGCGTTGCGGCGGTGCTTGCCTTAAGTGGCAACTTGGTGCTGTTGGTGGCCATTATGTCGTTCTTGGGTGCCACACTGACATTGCCCGGTATCGCCGGGATCGTGCTGACTGTCGGGATGGCGGTTGATGCCAACGTGTTGATCTTCGCGCGAATTCGAGAAGAAGTTCGGGGCGGGGCCCCTCCTCAAACAGCGATTGGTCAGGGTTTTGATCGCGCCGTTGTTACCATACTGGACGCCAATATCACCACCCTGATTGTGGCGATCATCCTCTACGCCATTGGTACGGGCCCGATTAAGGGGTTTGCGGTGACGCTGTCAGTCGGGATTATTACTTCGATGCTGTCGTCCATCATTGGAACGAGAGCACTGATTAATTTATTTTACGGCGGGCGGAGAGTGCAGGCACTGTCCATTGGGGGCGTCGGCGGAACCAAGGTGGCGCGGCAGGGAGCAGCGGAATGAATCCAATTCCTTTCATGAAGTGGCGCTGGATTGCCATCGCCTTGTCGGGGTTGGCCATTGCTACGGCGGTGGTCTCTTTGAGCGTGCAGCAACTCAATTGGGGTCTCGATTTTACCGGCGGTACGCTGATCGAGGTGGCTTACAGCGACAGCGCCGATCTACGTTCGATACGATCTGTCTTGGCAGAAGAGGGGTACGACGGCGCCGTTGTGGTCAGTTTTGGTACCGACCGAGATGTATTGGTGCGCTTGCCTGACGGTTATTCGGATGAGCAGGGTGCGCTGATGGTGGATAAGCTGCGCAGCAGCACCGACATGGCGATTGAATTGCGCCGCATTGAGTTTGTCGGGCCACAAGTAGGAGATGAGCTGAGGGACGATGGCGGCATTGCCATGCTGACTGCGCTGGGTCTAGTGATGCTTTATGTCGCCTTTCGGTTCCAGATAAAATTTGCATTGGGTGCCGTGTTTGCACTGGCCCATGATGTGATTGTGACCTTGGGGTTCTTTTCACTAACCGGTCTAGAATTTGATCTCACAGTGCTCGCCGCGTTGCTGGCAGTCGTGGGTTACTCGCTCAACGACACGATCGTCGTGTCCGATCGGATCAGAGAAAATCTGCGCAAAATCCGGCGGGCTGAAGCGATTGATGTGATTAATATTTCGCTGACTGAGACACTGGGTAGAACATTGGTGACGTCACTCACCACGCTACTCGTGTTGGCTGCGCTGGCCTTATTCGGCGGAGAAATGATTTTTGGCTTCGCGGTGGCGCTGCTAGTGGGCGTGACCGTGGGAACCTATTCTTCGATGTATGTCGCCTCTACGACCCTACTGCAACTCGGCGTGAGCAAAGAGGACGTGATGGTGCCAGAGCGAGAGGGAGCGGACCAGGAGGGCTTGTTGCCTTAATCGGTCCGTCTGCTCCTGATGGAGCGGTTTACGCTGTGCCGGACCACCTGACTAGCGGCAGTAGCTGACGCATTAGTTTGCGGTTACCACACACCACATTGCCACTGTCATACCAGTGTTCGCCTCCCGATAAATCAGTTATCAATCCGCCGGCCTCACGGATCAGAAGCGCCCCCGCGGCGATATCCCACTCACTGAGTCCCATTTCCCAGAAGCCGTCCAGTCTGCCCGCCGCAACATAAGCCAGATCGAGGGCGGCTGCACCACCACGCCGGACGCCCATAGAACGGCTTGTCACGGCAGCGAGCGATTGGGTATACCAGTCTAGGTGCTGATCACAGTGCCCTAAGAAAGGAATACCGGTGCCCACTAACGCCTCCTGAAGCTCTTTGCGGTCGGACACCCGGATACGATGGCCATTGAGCTGTGCGCCGCGGCCTCTCGAGGCAATAAACTCTTCCTGTCTGACGGGATCATAGACAACCGCGTGCTCAATTTTGCCGCGATGCACACAGGCGATGCTGATTGCGAAATGAGGTATGCCGCGCATGAAGTTGCTGGTGCCATCGAGTGGATCAATGATCCAGGTGTACTCAGAGTCCTCGTTCCCCGACAGACCACTCTCCTCGCAGAGGAAGCGATGCTCTGGATAGGCTTTAGTGAGGTGGTACAGAATTTCCTTTTCTGCCGCGATATCAACGTCGGTGACGTAATCTGCGGCGGCTTTCGTTCTAAAGCCTACCCGATCCATGTCGTCGGAAGCGCGCATAATGAGGTCCCCCGCTTTGCGGGCGGCGCGCAGAGCCATGGTGGCGGTCGGTTCCATGCAGTATCTCGGCCTGAAGAGGCGGCGCATGATAACAGGGGCAGAGGGACGCGGATACGTCTCTGATAAACTCTGTAGGAATATCGATTCATCATTTTATTCAGGTCGTCATGTTCGCGATGTCAATGATGGTTTCATTACCCGTTGGCCGCGAGACTCGATCCTGGCAGACCACACGAGGGACACCGCAGTATGAATGCCGAGAATATCGACATCGTTTTGGTTAATACCACTCACAGTGGCAATATCGGCGGCGTCGCGCGCGCGATGAAAAATATGGGTTTGACGCGGCTCACGCTCGTCGCGCCGCTGAAATATCCCGCGCCAGAGGCTGTCTGGCGCGCTGCGTCCGCAGCTGACGTCCTCGACAACGCGCGCGTAGTTGAAACTCTTGATGAGGCCATCGCAGAGTGTCAATTTGTGGTCGGTACGAGTGCGAGAGCCCGTCGCATCCCTTGGCCGATTCAGGATGCGCGGCAATGTGCCCAGCGTATCGCGCTACACGCTCCTACAGAGCGGGTAGCGATCCTGTTTGGCCGAGAGGATCGTGGATTGCTGAACGAGGAGTTGCAGCGATGCAATCTGCACTGTCACATTCCGACTCACGAGACGTATTCGAGTTTGAATCTGGCGATGGCGGTACAAATTGTTGCCTATGAGTTGCGGATGTTGCAGGTAGGCGATCAGACAGGGCTACCCGAGGACGCCGATTGGGACACGCCCTTTGCCAAAGCGAGCGACATGGCGCGATTTTACGAGCATCTTGAGACAACGTTGGTCGACATTGGGTTTTGGATCCCGAGGCCCCCAAACAGTTAATGCCTCGGTTAAACCGCTTATTTAATCGGGTTCGACTCGATGAAATGGAGCTCAATATCCTGCGCGGGATTCTTACGGAAACACAAAATACGGCCCGCCGCTCAAGAAGTTAAACCACTTTCCGCTATTCTTGACTAAAATACTCAGGAATAGCACAATCGCCACTATGAAGTTAACCACGCGCGGACGTTATGCCGTCACGGCTATGTTGGATCTTGCCATTAATGGCGGTCCCCAGCCGGTGTCACTGGCAGATATATCGGGAAGACAGGAAATATCCCTGTCTTATCTGGAACAGTTGTTTGCCAAGCTGCGGCGAGGCAAGTTAGTCACCAGTGCCCGAGGGCCGGGTGGGGGATATCGGTTGGCGCGAAGTGGCACCGACATCTTTGTGGCACAGATTATTGATGCGGTGGATGAGGCCGTTGATGTCACGAATTGTCAGGGTAAAGGCAACTGCCACCAAGGAGAGACCTGTTTGACTCACGATTTGTGGGCAGACTTGTCTGGCCAGATACACGATTTTCTGAGTCAGATTAGCCTCGGAGATCTTATGGAACGGCGCCAGAGAGAACGGGGCGCCTCTCGACCAGTGGAGGGCATGTTGCAAACGTTGTCCTTGGGATAACTGATTTCAGGGCCATTCAGAAGAATGACCCTTTTGCGGTAAATACAATGAGCCAATGGGCTCGAGTGAGATGAAAAGCAATGAATGCACCAGTGACTGTCAGTACCCCCATTTATCTCGACTATTTGTCGACGACGCCGGTAGATCCGAGGGTCGTGGCTGCCATGACCGCCTGCATGTCGACCGAGGGTGTTTACGGCAACGCGGCATCGCGTTCGCACGTGTTTGGATGGAAAGCAGAGGAAGCGGTTGAGAATGCGCGCAGTCAAGTCGCGGAGTTGATCAATGCAGATCCTCGCGAGATTGTGTGGACATCGGGTGCCACCGAGTCAGACAACTTGGCGATCAAAGGTGTGGCGCACTTCTATCACAAGAAGGGCAAGCATATTGTCACTTCGAAAATTGAGCACAAGGCGGTCCTCGACACCTGTCGCCAACTCGAACGAGAGGGCTACGAGGTCACCTATCTTGATCCTGATGAGCAAGGTTTGACAACGCCTGAGATGGTTCAAGGCGCATTGCGCGAGGACACGATATTGGCGAGCGTGATGCACGCCAATAATGAGATTGGTGTCGTCAATGATATCGCGGGAATCGGTGAAATTTGCCGCGCTGCAGGTGTCTTGTTTCATGTTGACGGTGCCCAAGGCGTGGGAAAGATACCGGTCGATATGGAAGCGATGAAGGTCGATCTCTTGTCGATGTCGGCGCACAAGATGTATGGCCCGAAGGGTGTGGGTGCGCTCTATGTTCGCCGTAAACCTCGCGTTCGCCTAGAAGCACAAATGCATGGTGGTGGTCACGAACGCGGTATGCGATCAGGCACTTTGGCGACACACCAGTTGGTGGGGTTCGGCGAAGCCGCGCGAATAGCACATGAGGAAATGGCGGCAGAGTCCGTGCAGCTGCAGGCGCTTCGTGAGCGATTCTGGGCCGCGATTAGCGACATTCCAGAGGTCTACATTAACGGCGACCGAGAGCAACGCTTGCCGGGTGCCTTAAATGTGAGCTTTGCGTTTGTGGAGGGAGAGTCCCTGATCATGTCACTGCGAGATTTGGCTATCTCCAGTGGTTCGGCGTGTACTTCAGCCAGTCTGGAGCCCTCGTATGTCCTGCGTGCGCTAGGGTTGAATGACGAGATGGCGCATAGTTCTTTGCGGTTCAGCTTTGGCCGCTTCACAACAGAAGGCGAAGTGGATCATGCCGTACAGTGTGTGCGTCATGCCGTCGAAAAATTACGCGAGCTTTCGCCCCTCTGGGATATGTTCCAGGATGGGGTTGACCTCAGTACAATCGAATGGGCTGCGCATTAAAGCAGCCTTTTAGTCCCTAGGGAGATAACCATGGCATACAGCGACAAAGTAATTGATCACTACGAAAACCCCCGTAACGTGGGCAAGTTTGACGACGCTGACGACAGTATTGGTACGGGAATGGTTGGCGCTCCAGCGTGCGGCGACGTGATGCGACTGCAAATTCAGGTCAGCGACGAGGGCATTATTGAGGATGCTAAATTCAAGACCTACGGATGTGGATCAGCGATCGCATCGAGCTCGCTGTTGACCGAATGGGTGAAGGGTAAGAATTTGGATGAAGCGGCCTCGATTAAAAATACAGAAATTGCACAGGAGCTCTCCTTGCCACCCGTGAAGATTCACTGCTCTGTGTTAGCTGAGGACGCCATCAAAGCCGCCGTGCAGAACTATCGAGAGAAGCAGGATAGCTAAAAATGGCCATTAGCCTCACTAACGAAGCGGCGCAGCACGTAAGCCGACAGCTATCGAGCCGCGGCAAGGGCGAGGGCATCCGCATTGCGGTGAAGACGTCGGGATGCTCTGGGCTGGCTTATGTATTGGAATTTGTCGATCAGGCTGAGCCAGAAGATACGGCTTTTGAGTCCGATGGGGTCAAGGTGTTTGTCGATCCCAAAAGTCTTGTCTATCTTGACGGGACGGTGGTGGATTTCGCGAAAGAGGGCCTCAACGAAGGCCTTGAATTTCGTAACCCCAACGTAGCAGGGGAGTGTGGTTGCGGCGAGAGCTTCACGGTCTGACCGTGAACGCGACGGCGGGCGCAACGTCGCGCGACTATTTTTCGTTGTTTCATATTGAACCCAATTTCAAGATTGACGAGATTGCATTGGAGCAGGTGTATCACTCCTTACTGTCACAGTTTCACCCCGATCGCTACGCCGGAAAGCCGCAAGTGGAGCAGCGCGTGGCAGCGCAACTCTGCGCAGACATTAATGCGGGCTATCGCACGTTATTGGGTGAGGTCACCCGGGCACATTATTTACTGCAGCACAACGGTGTCGACCTTAAGGCGGCGGAGCGTGAGGGCGTCGGGGCAGATTTTCTGATGACACAGATCATATTGCGTGAGCGCCTCGAATCGATTGCTGAGGGCGACCAAGCGGGTCATCAAGCGGTGGCACGCGAAATCGACGAGCACTATAGCCTGAGCCGTGACCGCTTTGCTGAGGCAGCACAGGGAGCGGCATGGCATGATGCCGCCCGCTACTGGCAGGAGATGTGCTACCTCGCAAAGTTGGTTGACGCCACGGATGCTCGGGGTCGTTAGATGGTGCTTCTTCAGATAGCGGAACCAGGCGAATCGCCGGACCTGACGGTTGCGCGCAGCATCGCAGTGGGGATCGACCTCGGCACGACCAATAGTTTGATTGCACAGTTCGATGGTGCGCAGGTGCGTGTTTTCGAGGGCGCATCAGGTCAGCCGTCGTTACCCTCAGTCGTGCACTACGGCGCCGAGTCGACTCAAGTGGGTGGGGCGGCGCTGGCATTAGCCAATGAACAGCCCGAGAATACGATTGCCTCCGCGAAGCGCATGCTGGGCCGCGCACGCGAAGACGTTGCCGATGATCCCTATGCCACTCTGACGACTGACGGGGCGCTGGCATTTGCAACGGATCAGGGCAAAAAAACACCCGTAGAAGTCTCTGCCGCTATTCTTGACGCACTTAAAATCCGCGCTGAGGCACAGCTTGATGGTCCGATCGCCGGTGCGGTGATCACCGTGCCAGCCTATTTTGATGACGCGCAGCGTCAAGCCACGCGTCAGGCGGCAGAATTAGCAGGGGTTAAGGTTCTCCGCTTACTGAATGAACCCACTGCAGCGGCGGTGGCCTATGGTTTGGACGAGCAGGCAGAGGAATCCTCTTTGCTTGCCGTTTATGATCTTGGTGGCGGCACGTTTGATATCTCGATCCTCAGAATGCGCGCAGGGTTATTTGAAGTGCTCGCTACTGGTGGCGACAGTGCATTGGGTGGTGATGACTTTGATCGCGAAATCGCTCGTTATGTGACGACCGAGTTGGCAATGACCGACCCGACACCGCGTCAGCGTCGCACGTTGTTGGGTATTGCTCGGGACGCTAAGCAGGCATTGAGTGAGTCGTCCGCGATCGAGATTGACGGCAGCGGCCTTGGCGGCGACGGGCAGAAGATAGTGCTGACACGCCGTACGCTAGAAGCGTTAATTGAACCCTATATTGAGCGCACGCTGAAGGCCTGCAAGCAGGCATTACAGGACGCCGGTGTCGAATCGGTTGATCGCGTTGTGTTGGTCGGCGGCTCAACGCGCACGCCTGCGGTGGCTCAAGCTGTCGCTGCATGCTTTGATCAGACGCCGCTGTGTACCCTCGACCCAGATCAGGTGGTGGCGATGGGAGCAGCCAGGCAGGCCGATATTTTGATTGGCAATCGGAGCGATGATGACGCGCTTTTGCTGGATGTCATTCCCCTATCCCTGGGGCTCGAAACCTATGGTGGATTAGCAGAACGCATTATCGATCGAAATAGTACGATCCCAATTGCGCGGGCGCAGGAGTTTACGACGGCACGAGACGGGCAAACCGGCTTAGTGATTCACGTTGTTCAAGGTGAACGCGAACGGGTCGCGGATTGTCGCTCGCTGGCACGCTTTGAACTCAACGGTATTCCACCCATGGTAGCGGGTGCGGCGAGGATCGAAGTGACTTTTCGAGTCGACGCTGACGGTATTTTGGAGGTGTCGGCAGTAGAGCAGCAGACCGGTGCGCGCAGTGAGGTCGTGGTGAAGCCGGCGTTTGGTCTGGATGAGCGCGATATTACCGACATGCTGAAAGCCAGCTATGAGTTTGCGGCCGAAGATATGGCGGCCAGGAAGCTGGCAGAAGCCGGTGTCGAAGCGGAGGCGTTGCTCGAAGGGTTGCGCGTTGCCCTGGTAAAAGATGGTGATTTACTGGACCGCGATGAAACGCAGACATTACGTGACGGGATGGTGCGACTAGAGGAGACGTTGCAACACTCTGATGCAGATGCCCTTCGCGATAGTACGGAAAAATTAGGACGCGCCAGTGAGACGTTTGCTACGCGGAGAATGGATCGCAGCATACAAAGCGCACTACAGGGCATATCAGTGGGTCAACTGGACGCCGAAAGTTCTGAATGAAAGAGGCACATCATGGCTGAGATCGTTGTTTTACCCCATCATGACATTTGTCCTGAGGGGGCAGTCGTCGAGGCTAAGCCCGGAGAGAGCGTCTGTGAGGCGCTGTTGCGCCACGATATTGATATCGAGCACGCCTGTGAGATGTCCTGCGCTTGCACCACTTGTCACGTGATTATTCGGGAAGGATTTGACTCGTTGGCCGAAGCCGATGAGTTAGAAGAGGATTTCCTTGATAAAGCATGGGGCCTAGAGCCCGAATCTCGCTTGTCCTGTCAGGCGCCAGTGGGGACTGTGAATCTTGTAATAGAGATTCCGCGATACACGATCAATCACGCGTCGGAGCGCCATTGAGACACGGGCATTGTTGCCATGACACTGCCTTGTAAACGCTTTATACTCCGCGCCCGCGGGGAATAGACCCCTAAACAGCACAGCGAAGAGTGGAGAGACACATGGCGGTGGAACGCACCTTATCGATAATCAAACCTGATGCGGTGGGGAAAAATGCCATCGGTCAAATCATCAGTCGATTTGAGGAAGCAGGCCTGCGGGTTGTCGGCGCTAAAATGCTGCACCTGTCTGACACAGTGGCGGGTGGTTTTTACGCAGAGCATAAAGAACGTCCTTTTTATCCGGATTTGGTCGCGTTTATGACCTCGGGCCCTGTTGTCGTTCAGGTTCTAGAGGGGGAAGATGCGATTGGCCGCAACCGCGAGCTGATGGGCGCAACCAACCCCCAGGAAGCAGCGGCCGGCACTATTCGAGCCGATTTTGCGCAATCCATTGATGCCAATGCCGTTCATGGCTCTGACTCTGCAGCCTCGGCAGAGCGGGAGATTAGCTATTTCTTTGCCTCTAGCGAGATTTGCCCACGCTGAATCTCAGCGAGGTGCGACGCCATGACCGCGTTGGATCAGCTGATTGCCACCACTCCCGCTGAGGAGCGGGTCAACCTATTGGGGCTGACCCGGGTGCAGCTTGAAGCGTTTTTTATGGATCTGGGTGAGAAGCGTTTTCGCGCGCAGCAGGTGATGAAATGGATTCATCATCGGGGTGTGCTGGATTTTTCTGAAATGACTGACCTCGGTGTGGCACTGCGAGCGCGTCTCACCGATATTGCAGAGATCACCCCGCCTCGTATTGCTGAACAACAAGATTCTCAAGACGGGACCCGAAAATGGGCGATCGCTGTCGAGGGCGGTAGCTTGGTGGAGGCGGTGCTGATTCCCGAGGGGGATCGTGCGACCTTATGCGTGTCCTCTCAAGTGGGCTGCAGTCTCGACTGTACCTTCTGCTCTACCGGTAAGCAGGGCTTCCAGCGAGACCTCAGTGCGGCAGAAATTATTGGCCAGGTTTGGCTGGCGATTAATTCTTATCAAGCGTGGCAATCTGGAAAAGGGCGCGTTGTGACGAATGTGGTCATGATGGGCATGGGGGAACCCTTACTCAATTTTGACAATGTGGTGGCCGCCATGAATCTCATGTGCGACGACCTAGCCTATGGTTTATCGAAGCGCAAAGTCACGTTATCGACATCAGGCGTGGTGCCCAACTTAGATCGATTGGCCGAATGGGCTGATGTGAGTCTCGCCGTATCCCTGCATGCTCCCAATGATGCCCTGCGTAATGAAATTGTCCCCATTAACCGCAAATATCCCATCGCACGCTTATTGTCGTCGGCCAAGGCGTATCTCGATGCGCAAACGGATAAGAAGCGGGTCGTCACCATTGAGTACACGCTGCTTGCCGGCGTGAATGACAGTGTCGATCAGGCTCGTGAGCTGGCGGTACTCCTTAAGGAGTACCCTTGTAAGATCAATTTAATTCCTTTTAATGATTTCCCTAACTCTGGCTATCAGCGACCGAGTGGTAATGCGGTGACGCGATTTTGGCAAGTGCTGGTCGATGCAGGATTCGTCGTCACAGTGCGAACAACTCGAGGCGATGACATTGATGCCGCCTGTGGTCAGTTAGTTGGCGAGGTGGTGGATCGCACCCGGCGATCTGCGCGTCATCGTGCTGGACGTGGTGATCACAGCCTGTTGCAATGAGGCTCATCAAGTGGGAGCGAGGGTAACAGGATGAGCCACTCAGTCATCTCGAATACGTTGGTGGTGAGACCGGTCTCGTCGCTCATGCTGTATTTGTGTGTCGGGATGTTGGCTGCGCTGTTATCGGGCTGCGTGACGGAGTACAGCGGTGGCACGCAAATGTCGGCAGATCCTGACGCGACATTGGAGAAACGCGTATCCCTTGCCAGGCAGTATATTGGTGTCGGTGATTGGGAAAACGCGAAGCGTAATTTAGAGCTCGCCCAGCAAATCGATCCCAATAGCGCTGAAGTCTTCGAGGCGTTTGCCTTGGTTTACCAAAGTACCGGTGAAAATGCCCTGGCCGAGGCGCAGTTTCAGGCGGCTTTAAAGGCTGACCCGTCGCTGTCGAGGGCGCGCAATAACTATGCCGCATTTCTTTATTCTCAGGGGCGATTTGTCGAGGCTGAGCGCGAATTTGATCGTGTGACAGGCGATACGCTCTACAGCGGCCGCCCAATGGCGTTCGTGAATCTGGGCTTGAGTCGATTGCAGTTGGATCAGAAAGAGGGGGCGGAGGCAGCCTTTACTCGAGCATTATCGATGGATCGGCGAAATTCAGCCGGCTTATTAGAGATGGGATTTCTGCGACTTGAAGCGGGTGATACTGAGGAAGCCGCGCGGTATCATAGCGACTACCGAGCAACCGCGCCGACGCAATCGCCAAGAAGTCTGCTGCTCGGACTCGAGATTGCCAGTGCTGTGGGCGATTGGGACACGGTAGGGAGTTATGAGTTGGCGTTGCGAAACTTGTATCCAGATTCGTCTGAATATAGGTTGTGGGTAGAGCGACAGAGTCGATAAGCAGTGCCCGGCATGAGAGCCGGAAACGGGGAGAACAATAGCCATGAAGCAGCCGTCGCCGATAAAGCGCCGAGTCAGTAGGCAGATCTACGTAGGGAACGTCCCTATCGGCGGTGATGCGCCGATTGCGGTGCAAAGTATGACCAATACGGAAACCTGTGATGTCGACGCGACCGTCGCCCAAGTGCAGGCCATTTCGGCAGCTGGCGCTGACCTCGTCAGGGTGTCGGTTCCTAGTATGGAGGCCGCAGAGGCGTTCAGAGATATTCGGGCGCGTGCTGATGTCCCGCTGATCGCCGATATCCATTTTGACCATAAGATTGCCTTGAAAGTGGCCGAGTACGGTGTGGATTGTTTGAGGATTAACCCCGGCAACATCGGTCGCGAAGAAAAGGTCAAAGAAGTCATTGCGGCGTGTCAGGATCGAGGCATCCCGATCCGTATTGGCGTCAATGCGGGTTCATTGGGTAAGGACTTACTGCGCAAGTATCCCGAGCCGAATGCCGAAGCGTTAGTGGAATCAGCCATGCGTAACATTGAGATGCTGGATCGTCATGATTTCCAAGATTTTAAGGTCAGCGTTAAGGCGTCAGAAGTGTTTATGGCAGTGGAGGCGTATCAAAAGCTAGCGCAACAGATCGAACAGCCGCTGCATCTGGGTATTACCGAGGCAGGTGGTACGCGCGGTGGTACCGTCAAATCCGCTGTGGGGCTGGGTATGCTGCTTATGCAGGGCATTGGCGACACGATTCGTGTGTCCTTAGCCGCTGACCCCGTTGAGGAAGTTAAAGTCGGTTTTGAGATCCTGAAGAGTCTCAAGTTACGCGCTAATGGCATCAACTTTATCGCTTGCCCGAGTTGCTCCCGACAGAACTTTGATGTGATCAGCACCATGAATGCGTTGGAGAGCCGTCTTGATGATATCCGCACACCCATGGATGTTGCGGTCATTGGCTGCATTGTGAATGGCCCTGGTGAGGCGCGCGAAGCAGACGTTGGCTTGACCGGTGCGACGCCAAGTAACCTGATTTATATCGCGGGCGAGCCTGACCACAAAGTGAGCAATCAGGATTTTGTCGATCATCTTGAATCCGTTATCCGAGATCGGGCAGAGATCATTGAGGCGGAGCGCGCAGAGCGCGAGGCCAATATTATTTCCAGTACACACTGACGATTTTGCTATGACGACATACCAAGCGATTCGCGGGATGGTGGACATCCTGCCTGAGCAAACCCCTTTATGGCAGTCGATGGAGACGGCTGCGCTGGAGGTTTTGTCGAGTTACGGTTACGCCGAAATTCGGCTACCTATCATCGAGGCGACGGGACTCTTTGCCCGCTCGATTGGTGAGGTCACTGATATCGTCGAAAAAGAAATGTATAGCTTCGACGATCGTAATGAAAACAGTATGACGTTGCGGCCAGAGGGCACTGCGGGATGCGTTCGGGCTGTTGTGCAGCATAACTTGGCGATCACGCCACAAAAACTTTGGTACACCGGACCGATGTTTCGCTATGAGCGACCGCAGAAAGGCCGACAGCGGCAGTTTCACCAGTTGGGTGTTGAGGCTTTTGGTGTTTCGACGCCCGATCAAGATGTTGAGCTGATAGCCCTGTGTCGCCAACTCTGGCGACGGTTGGGAGTGGACGATGCGCTCTCGCTCGAGATCAACAGTATTGGTGATAGTGCTGATCGGACAAAGTATCGAGAGGCGCTAGTCGCTTATTTGTCTGAGCACCGAGAGGCACTCGATGCCGACAGTCAGCGGCGGTTAGAGAGTAACCCTTTGCGTATTTTAGATAGCAAAGATGCCGGGACGCAGGCTGTGCTCGAACTCGCCCCTTCGTTACCCGATTACCTCGATGCGCCAACGCGCCAAGAGTTTGATGTGTTGCTCCAGTACCTGGCGGAGCTGGATATTGCTTACCGCGTCAACCCGCGCTTAGTCAGAGGGCTCGACTATTACAACAAGACGGTCTTTGAGTGGACCACGACGCTGCTCGGTGCACAAAGTACCGTGTGTGGCGGCGGTCGCTATGACGGTCTAGTGGCGCTATTTGGCGGTAAACCAACGCCGGCAGCGGGCTTTGCGGTAGGGCTCGAGCGATTGATCTTGCTCATGCAGGCGTTAGACATTACTGTCTCGCACCCGGTCGACCTCTACGTCATAACGGCAGACACTGCGGCCCTCGCGCATGCGTTGCCCAGAATCGACGCATTGCGTAGCCAGTTTCCTGAGCTTGAAATTGTCCAGCACTTGGGGGGCGGCAGTTTTAAAAGTCAGTTTAAGCGTGCCGATAAAAGCGGCGCGTCGCTGGCATTGATATATGGTGAATCAGAGTTAGCCGCCAATACGGTGACGCTGAAACCCCTGAGAGGGGACAACGAACAGCAGACCATAGCGGATGCAGCATTAGCATCCTTTATGTCAGAGTATCGGATGAAAGCAGACAGCGCCTGATTGGTAGCGCGCTCAAAAAAGGAGTCATACGGTGGCAGACCATATGCAGGACGAGGCCGATTTAGAGGCCCTCAAGCGCTGGTGGGACGAAAATGGTAAGGGCCTCGTCGGCGCGGTCGCCGTGGCAGGGCTGGGGACCCTCGGCTGGCAGCAGTACCAAGACTATTCGACCTCACAGGTGGAGGCGGCCTCAGACTTATATGCCTCCATGTTGTCGACTCAGCTGGAGGGGGGAGATCCTGAGCAGCTAGCGACGGTTGCCGAGATACTCAAGAAGGATCACGGCGGCACGGCTTATGCGCGTTTTGGCGCGATGTTACAGGCACGTGTAGCAGTAGACGCCGATGATTTAGCGGCCGCTGAGGCCGCATTGAGATGGGCCTTGAGTGCCGGTGATACGAGAGATGACTTTGGTCAATTGATTCAATTGCGCCTCGCAAGAGTATTGGCAGCGCAAGGCAAGGAGGCTGAGGCTCTGGCTATATTGGCTCAGGGGAGCTCGGCCTATCCCGTTGCCTATTTTCAAGCGGTTGGCGATATTCACTTAGCCGGTGGCAAGACCGACGAGGCGCTGATGGCGTATCGAGCAGGGCGCGATGCATCACTTGAGTTGGGGCAGATCAATAGCGTGCTCGATAACAAAGTCCGTACGTTAGAGACTCGCGTGCCGGTTGCGACTGACAGTAATCCTATTGGAGAAGCGAGTTAATGAAATCTGCCGGTCGTTTATTACTCATCTTGAGTCTATCTATTACGACAGGATGCAGCACTGTAAAGGGCTGGTTTAGTGATGATGATTATGACCCGCGCGAGCCGGTTGAGCTTCAAAAAATTGAAGAACTGGTCAAGGTAAAGCAAGCCTGGTCCCGCGGCGTTGGTAATGGCCAAGGTGATGGGCTGTATAAAATCAATCCGCTGCTGGTGAATGGCAATATTTATAGTGCCTCAGCCGAGGGCGAGGTCGCGAGTGTCGACGCAGAAACGGGACGTGTTAGGTGGAAGCGGGATGTTGAGCTGTCGCTATCGGGCGGTGTGGGCCATCACGACGACAGCGTGTTTGTGGGAGCGTCAGAAGGGTTAGTGATGCGCTTATCAGCGGATAGCGGCGCAGAAATCTGGCGATCCTCGGTATCGGGCGAGGTGCTCGCTGCGCCACAGGGTAACGGCAAATACGTGGTGGCGCAGACCTATGATGGCAAGCTCATGGGCTTTGACTATGCGACGGGAGCGATCCGCTGGACCTACATGAGTGATGTGCCGGTGCTGACGCTGCGGGGTACCGGCACCCCCCTGATTATTGGTGACAATGCGGTGGCTGGATTTGCTGATGGTAAATTGGTCGCGATAAACCTACGTTCGGGTAATGTTTCTTGGGAGGCGAGGATTGCCATCCCTCAAGGCACGTCTGAGATTGAGCGCATCGTCGATATTGATGGCTCAATGGCCTTACAAGGCAGTGATCTGTACGTTGCCAGTTACCAAGGCAGGCTCGCGGCAGTCGACACGCGGTCTGGCCGCAAACTCTGGCAGCGCAGCGTGTCTTCTGTGTCGGGTGTCGGAGTGGGCTTTGGTAATGTTTATGTCGCGGACGACGACGGTACCGTCAGTGCGTATCTGAGAAACGGACAAGGCGTCCGCTGGCAAAATATTGATCTGGGCTTTCGTGAGTTATCCCGCCCCGTTCCGATTAACAGTTACGTGGCAGTCGTGGATTTTGAGGGGTATCTGCATTTGCTCTCTCAGGTAGACGGGGAAATTGTCGGTCGCATCAAGGTGGACTCAGCTGGCGCGCGGGCAGACATGATCGCCAAAGGAAATCGCCTGTTTATCTATACCAATGACGGTGCCTTGAAAGCTTACGACGTCGAATCGCGAGACTAAAATGCTACCCGTGCTCGCGCTGGTGGGGCGCCCTAATGTTGGTAAATCCACCCTCTTTAACCAGCTGACTCGCAGCAGAGACGCTTTGGTCGCGAATTTGTCGGGGCTCACCCGAGACCGACAATACGGACAAGGTAACATTGACGACATTGGCTTTATTGTCATTGATACCGGCGGTATCACCGGCGAGGAGCTGGGGATTGATGCGGCGATGGCCAGTCAGTCGATGGTCGCTATCGACGAAGCAGATGTTGTATTGCTGTTAGTGGACGGTCGGGCGGGGGTGCATCCCGGCGATGAAGCGCTGGTAAAGTACTTGCGATCGAACAATAAACCCTTTCATCTCGTCATTAATAAAATTGACGGGGTGGGCGAGGACATCGCAGCAAGCGATTTTTATCGACTGGGTGTTGAATCGATCCATACTATTGCCGCATCACATAATCGTGGTGTGAGGCAGTTGATCACGCAGGTGCTAGTTCCCTGGATTGAGCAAGAGGCGACCGAAGCGGTTCATGCCGACGGGCAATCAATCCGTGTCGCGATTGTAGGCCGGCCCAACGTGGGCAAATCTACCTTAGTGAATCGCATGTTGGGTGAGGAGCGGGTGGTGGTCTTTGATCAGCCCGGCACGACGCGAGACAGCGTTTATATCGATTATGAACGCCGCGGTAGGCGCTATACGCTGATCGACACCGCCGGTGTGCGAAAGCGCAAAAACGTTCGAGAGGTGGTGGAGAAATTCTCCATTGTGAAAACCCTCAAAGCCATTGCCGATGCTCAGGTGGTGATCCTGACCCTCGATGCGCATGTGGGCATTGTTGAACAAGACTTGCATCTTCTAGGACAGTGTATTGATGCAGGGCGGGCATTGGTGATTGCCCTGAACAAGTGGGACGGCGTTGAGTCTGATGAGCGCGACTGGATCCGCTCAGAGCTCAAGCGTCGACTGCAGTTCATTGACTACGCGGATATTCATTTTATCTCAGCATTACATGGTTCGGGTGTGGGCAAGTTATATGGCTCGATCCACGATGCTCACGACGCGGCGACGCGCGCCTTGGGCACCCCGCGATTGACTCGGATTTTAGAGGATGCCGTGGCGTCTCATCCTCCGCCGATGGTGAATGGACGACGGGTTAAGCTCCGTTACGCTCATGCTGGTGGGCAAAATCCACCCGTCGTGGTCATCCATGGCACGCAAACCGAGGCATTGCCGTCGAGCTACCAACGTTACCTCGAGAAGATCTTTCGCCGCGAGTTAGCACTCCACGGCACGCCGATTCGTATCGAGCTGCGATCTGGCAGTAATCCCTATTCGGGTAAGCGCAATAAGTTGACTCAGCGGCAGGTGCAGCGGCGTCAACGCATGATGAGCCATATTAAAAAATCTGAAAAAAAGGCACGGCAGAAAAAGCGCGATCGCTAAACCTGAGGTGAGAGCCGCCTCTCATCTTCGCTTAAAGGTTGGTAGGCCTCTCTGCCTTTTAATGGGGGCTGCATGTTGCTCAGGGCTGCATGTTGCTCAGGGCTGCTTGTAATGAGGCCGCTGGATAGGGTGCTGGTTGCTGGGGCTGCTTGTAATGAGGCTGCTGAATAGGGAACTGCTTGATGGGGGCTGTTTGTGCTGGGGAGCTTGTACTGGGGTGCGTGATGGGAGCGTCTTGATGGCGGTCCCTTGCGAGAGACCGCAGGGGGTGATGAGGCGATCTAGAGCGGCGCGCCATCCGGATACAGAGCGGCTTCTAAGGCGTTAAGGCGCTGCCGTAATTGCTCGCGCTGCGGAGACTGCAGGTTGAGGTGTCCGACCTTACGGCGGCCACGAATCGATTTGTCATACCAGTGCAGCGCGGTATCACCCGCTTGGAGTAGGGCGTCGTCGGCCTCTCGACCCAATAAATTGATCATGCCCGCATACTCGGCCGGGATGGTGTTGCCTGGACGTCTGTCGGTGATCGCGCGTAAGTGATTGCTAAACTGTGAGGTGACCCCCGCATCCTGAGACCAATGTCCGCTGTTGTGAACTCTCGGCGCCAATTCATTGACCCGCAAAACACCCGCCTCGTCAAAGAGCTCAATGGACAGCACGCCCACATAGGACCAATGCTCCAGTAATCGCTGGGCAATGTCGGTCGCTTGCTGCTGAGTCTGTTGCGAGATATTGGCCGCCGGGACTTCTGAAGTCAGCAAGATCCCCTCTCGGTGTCTATTTTCCGCCAAAGGA
>ERZ887851.1396-NODE-1396-length-20797-cov-12.474352_pt1 | contig 20797 bp, 24 predicted proteins | sample MGYA00521100_ERZ887851 | MGnify/ENA primary metagenome ERZ887851 (study PRJEB32303, sample SAMEA104408602) | aquatic metagenome | biome: Brackish water; feature: Pelagic; material: water | place: Baltic Sea | collected 2014-06-06T16:11:00 | depth 11,444 m ... | reverse complement strand
CTACAGCCGACTCCCTCCATATTGGTAGTTTAGTACAAATAATGATATTGATACATTTCCAAAGGGCGGGTCATCGTCCCATCGCATTGGTGGGTGGGGCTACGGGTATGATAGGGGATCCTTCGGGCAAATCGGATGAAAGGAATCTTTTGGATGCCGATGCCCTTCAGAAAAATACCGACGGAATCAGAAACCAACTGGAGAGATTCCTTGATTTTGATCCCGACAATCCCACTGCGGCAAAGCTGGTCAATAACTATGATTGGACAAAAGACTACAGCTTGATCGATTTTTCTCGGGACATTGGGAAGCATCTCACCGTCAACTATATGATGGCCAAAGAATCTGTTAAAAAAAGATTGGGAAGCGATTCCAAAGTAGGGATGTCTTTTACAGAGTTTACCTATCAACTCCTTCAAGGCTATGACTTTTTGCATCTCTATCAAAATATGGATTGTAAAATCCAAATGGGAGGCAGCGACCAGTGGGGAAATATCACCACAGGTACAGAATTGATTCGCCGAAAATTGGGAGGGAAAGCCTATGCCATTACCTGTCCACTGATCACAAAGGCCGATGGTACCAAATTTGGAAAAACAGAGGGGGGCAATGTATGGCTCGATAAGTCGCGCACCTCTCCCTATAAATTTTATCAGTATTGGTTAAACGCTTCAGACGAAGATGCGGTGAATTTTATTAAGATTTTCACTCTTTTGGATAAGGCTACCATTGAGAACCTGGTGATGCAACATCAAGAAAATCCACATTTAAGGTTGTTGCAAAAAACCATTGCCGATGAGGTGACACGAACAGTTCATTCTGAGGAAGATTTGCAAAAAGCCATTCAAGCGAGCCAAATTTTATTCGGTAATTCTACTGCCGAGGATTTGAAAAAACTCGACCGACAAACCTTTTTAGAGGTTTTTGATGGGGTACCTCAGTCCGAAATTGCATTTTCTGATTTGAATCAAGGGATCGATATGATTTCATTATTGGCTTCAGAAACCTCGTTCCTTAAATCGAATGGAGAAGCCCGAAGAGCCTTGAGTGAAAATTCAATCTCGGTCAATAAAGTCAAAGTAAACGAAAGCTATCGAATCTGTGAGGAAGATTTGGTGGATGATCAATACATTTTATTGCAAAGGGGAAAAAAGAATTATTTTATTGTTAAGGTGGTCCGCTAAATCACCATCAAATTGCATCCCCTGATTTCCGAAGCATCAAAACGGCCTAAAACCTCAAATTGCGTATCGGAATGAACTTTCCCTAAGTCATCTGTGGCAATAAATGAACAAGAATCCCTATTGGCTAAGTCGATGATATTAAGGCCTCCACTTTGTCCCCAAGGCAGTTGATGAAATGGATCTTGATTTTCTCGAGCAATTACTCTCATCCACGGCGGGGATTCAAAAACCGAATCTCCCTTGGAATAGGCTTGAGACATCAATTCTGTCATGCCGTATTCGGAGTGAATTTTGGAACAACCAAATCCTTTGGTCAATTTTTGGTGCAATGCTTCCCTTGTCAATTCTCTTCTTCTTCCTTTCATGCCTCCGGTTTCCATTACCCATGTGTTTTTTAAGTCAAACGAAAACCGTTCTACAAAGTCTAAAAGGGCAAATGAAACACCTATCAGTAAAGTTTTTTGTCCCTTTTGCTCCAGCCGGTTCAATTGATCTCTCAGCGCTTCCCATTGGTTGAGGTAAAAACCACTCTCTTTATGATGACTGTTGCGGATCATATCTTCGGCCATATAAATCAAAGAGGAACCCTCTCTCTCCAAATAGGAGGGGAGTAGGGCCAAAACCACATACTCTTCAATTGCCCCATAAAAGTGTTCAAAACTTTTACGGAAGCTCATATGATAATCATTTAGATTTCTAAAATAATGTTTTGACGGACTTGACCCAGAGGTAGTACTCGAACTGAAAAATTGGGCATCGTCATCTTCGAAAGAACAAACTTTTTTGGACTTGAAAAAGGAGATGGGTAAATAGGGGATTTGCTCTACATGCCTCACATCAACCGGATTGCAATTGATCAGATCACAAAAAGACCGGTAAACAGCATTTTTTTCGTATTGGAATTTAAATGTTTTGAGGGCCAAAACATCAAAGCTGGATCGGCTATCGATTTCCCAAAAGTTTTCCAAATGATCAAGATTCATCCTTCTGAAAGGGTCATGGAACAACCAAACGACTCAGCCCTTGGTCCCCCCCCTGTTTAATTTTTACAATATAGATTCCTGATCTGAGAGTGTTGGGCAGGACATAGTTTTCATAAGTTGAGTTTTGGAATACAACTTCCCCCAGAATATTGATGATCATGATGTCTTTCACCTCTACCCGATCAGAGATAATATGAAGCGCACCTCCGTCATACGGATTGGGGTACATTTGAAACGCCAATTTGTGTTGGACTTCTTGCTGCGGCAAATTTTCCTGCACCTCTTTTTGGCCGGTCAACAGCTGAGTAAACCCCAAGGTTAAAAGAAATAGAATATTTCGCAAACTCAAATTTTCGTATTAAAAAATCATATCAAAGTTAGTGAAATTAATGGCTAACGCATAAGGCCCCCTAATTCAATATTTTTTTTCCAAAAACCAGGATTTAAATTTTTATATTGGTGATCTATAATCCAAGGATGAAAAAAAAGGACATAATTATATTACTGGTCGATGACGATCCCGATGTAATCGAGATCATTAAATACAATTTAGACCAAGAAGGGTATAATGTCAAGACGGCTTCCAACGGAAATGAGGCTTTAAAAAAAGCGGATAAAAAAATTCCTCACCTGATCATTATGGATGTGATGATGCCTGATATGGATGGTATAGAGGCCTGTGAACACCTTCGAAAAGATACACGCTTCAACGATACAATCATTATGTTTTTGACAGCAAGGGGGGAAGAATATTCCTACGTAGCCGCTTTTGATGCGGGTGCAGATGATTATGTAACCAAACCTATAAAGCCCAAAATCATTGTGTCTAAAGTCAAAGCGCTATTGCGTCGTCTTAAAAATGAAGAGCAAAATCAAGATAAAATTCAATTTGGTAAACTCATCATCGACAAGGAGCAGTATGAAGTGACCCAAGACGGAAAGTCCTTTTCCCTGCCCAAAAAGGAATTTGAATTGCTTTACCTTTTGGCTTCTAAACCGGAAAAGGTAGTGAAGAGAGAAAAAATAATGGAAACGGTTTGGGGGAGTGAAGTAGTAGTCGGTGACAGAACCATAGATGTTCATATACGAAAACTCAGAGAAAAAGTAGGCGATAAATATTTTAAAACTGTTAAGGGGGTAGGCTATAAATTCATCAAACCCTCCAAATAAAACCGGTGTTTATTTTAAAAAATTACAGAGTAGCATTGAGCATTTCGGCCTTTTTGGTCTTGATGTTGGTTTCTTTTATGTACCTGTTTTTTTACACCAGTGGAATAGAGCCCTCCACCGAAGATCGGGTTCAATTGATTATATTTCTCGTTTTGTTTTTTTTTCTATCGGTTTTCATCATTCATTACAGAATTGAAAGATTCATCCTCAACAAAATAAAAGGCATTTACAACGATTTTTCTCCTGTTGGAGAATCGATGAACAGTCAGACGGTTCAAACCGATATGGAATCACTGCGGCAGAGCATGCAAAAATTTGCCGACGACAAAAAACTTGAAATAGAGCTCCTAAAGGACAAAGAAAATTATCGTAAAGAGTTTATTGGTAATATATCCCATGAATTAAAAACTCCTCTTTTTACTATTCAGGGGTATGTACTCACCTTAATGGAAGGGGCGATAGAGGACAAAAACGTGAGACAAAAATACCTCAAAAGAACCGCCAAAGGAGTAGAGCGATTGATCTATATCGTCAAAGATTTGGACTTGATCACTCAATTCGAGTCTGGAACCAAAACCATTGAACGGTCTTATTTCGATATCATACAACTCATAGAAAATGTTTTTGAATTGTTAGAAATGCAGGCCATCAAAAATAAAATAACGATTGGCTTTGATAAAAAATACGAATCCGCTCAAATGGTCTATGCCGACGAAGAACGCATCCAGCAGGTACTGACCAATCTGATCATCAATTCCCTCAAATACGGTGTTGAAAATGGAAAAACAGAGGTAGTGGTACAAGACCTCAATGTGGATAAAATTATCATCAGGATCAAAGACAATGGAGAGGGGGTTGCAGAAGAACATTTGCCCCGTCTTTTTGAACGTTTTTACCGCGTTGACAAGACTGGGAATCGAAAAGCAGGAGGCTCAGGTTTGGGACTCGCCATCGTCAAACACATCATTGAGGCCCATCAAGAAAAACTCCTTGTGGAAAGTAAACCTGGGGTGGGATCTGTTTTTTCTTTTACCCTACAAAGGGTCACGAAAGAAGTCAAACAACTTCATTCTTAACGTTGTGGAGGAAACTCCATCATTGCATTTGCATTATGGGAAGTAAAAATAAACTTAAACGATTTAAGGAGAACGAAACCTTTAAAAATGTCATTCAACCAGAACGCGGGCTTTTGGAGAAGGACGCCTTTGCACTCAAAGGGCAGTGGCACAAGAAATTTTTCAAAAATGATCACCCTATTGTTTTGGAATTGGGATGTGGAAAAGGAGAGTACACTCTTCATTTGGCCACCCAAAATCCTGACAAAAATTTTATTGGAGTGGATATTAAAGGAGCACGATTTTGGCGAGGTGCCAAAACGGCCTTGGAGGAAAAACTTGACAATATTGCTTTTATAAGAGCACAAATAGAATTGATCGATCGCCTTTTCGCAGACCATGAAGTTGCTGAAATTTGGATTACCTTCCCCGACCCGCAGATTAAGTTCAAGAGAACCAAGCACCGCCTCACCCATCCCGAATTTTTAAAACGATACCAGCAAGTATTGCACCCCCAAGGCTCTGTGCATCTCAAAACCGACAGTGAATTTTTACACGGTTACACTTTGGGTATTCTCAACAACCCTGCCTACCAATTGCTTTATGCTCATCACGATATTTACAACAATTCGCAAGCACCACCTACTGCAACTGCAGTTCAGACTTTTTACGAAAAGATGTTTTTGGAGCAAAACAAACCCATTACGTACCTTCAGTTCCGGTTTCTCTGATGTCACGTTTTTTCAATCAAGTATATCAAGTAGTCAAAAAAATCCCAGAAGGGAGGGTCACTACCTACGGGGCCATCGCACGTTATGTAGGTCATCCTCAGAGTGCAAGGATGGTCGGCTATGCCATGAACGCGGCCCATACTTATACCGACGTCCCCGCACATCGGGTGGTCAATCGAAAGGGATTACTCACCGGAAAGCATCATTTTCAGGGGGCTAAATTAATGCAACAGTTGCTTGAAAATGAAGGCATCTCTGTAAAGCAGGATCAAATCGTAGATTTTGACCGTTTTTTTTGGGACCCCACCACGGCACTTCCTCCTTTCGAAATCGAAATCTAAACTTTTGTTTCCGAACAGATTAGAGTATATTTGTTATCGAAAAATTTAAGTCAAGGGGAGATGAATTTGAACAAGCAGGAAGTAGTGGAGGCGCTGAAAACCATCACCGCGCCCGGTGCTGGAGAAAACTTGATTGACAGCAAGGCAGTGACCAATATCTTGATTTTTGGTGATCAAATTGATATCGATGTTCGTTTACTCAACCCCAGCCTACAAGCTCGAAAAAAATTAGAGGTCACTATACTAGAGGTGATCCACCAAAAAGTACATCCTAAGGCCAAAATAAAAATCAACACCACAGTAGAGACACCACCCGCTGCGGCACCCATAAAAGGCCAGCCGATTCCTGGAATCGACTCCATCATAGCGATTTCATCAGGCAAAGGAGGCGTAGGAAAATCTACCGTAACTGCCAACTTAGCGGTCACCCTCGCCCAAATGGGGTGTAAAGTCGGGATTTTGGACGCTGATATTTATGGACCTTCCATACCCACCATGTTCGATATGGAAGGCCAAAGACCCTTATCGGTCAAAGTGGAGGGCAAATCCAAAATGGCACCCATCGAAAATTATGGGGTTAAGGTATTGTCCATAGGGTTTTTTACAAAACCCGACCAAGCAGTAATCTGGAGGGGCCCAATGGCCGCAAAGGCACTCAACCAAATGATTTTTGATGCCGATTGGGGAGAATTGGATTTTTTACTCATCGACTTGCCTCCTGGAACTGGTGACATTCACCTCAGTATTGTTCAATCCCTTCCCCTCAACGGAGCGGTAGTGGTAAGCACGCCTCAAAATATTGCTTTGGCCGATGCCAAAAAAGGAATCGCCATGTTCAATCAAGAAAACATTCAGGTACCCGTTTTGGGAATCATAGAAAACATGGCTTATTTCACTCCCGAGGAATTACCCGATAATAAATATTATATTTTTGGAAAAAGGGGAGCAGAAAATCTGGCCGAAGACAAAAACGTACCCTTCTTAGGCGCCCTACCTTTGGTGCAAAGTGTGCGTGAAGCAGCCGATCTGGGAAGACCTGCAGCATTGCAAAAAGATACACGCATCCAGCAATCTATGATAGAAGTTACCCAAAATATGGTAACCCAATTGCTCAAAAGAAATACCACTTTACCACCAACCAAGGCCGTGGCCATCACCAATAGGGTAGGCTGTGCAGCAATAAAATAAAAACATGGATTCACGAGAAATTGAAGAAAAAGTATTGGTGGCACTGGAAGAAATCCGACCATTTTTGGCCTCCGACGGCGGGGACATTTCACTGGTAGCCATTGAAAATGACAAATTGGTTAAGGTTCAACTCCACGGGGCATGTGTGTCTTGTAGTGTGAATCAAATGACCTTAAAATCGGGTGTAGAGATGACCATCAAACGACATGTTCCTCAAATCGAGCAGGTCATTAGTGTTGATCCTTCCTGAAACATATGATCAAAACCGACATCATCATTATTGGAGCCGGTCCCACCGGTTTGTTTGCCGTATTCGAAGCAGGCCTTTTGAAGCTCAAATGCCACTTGATCGATTCCTTGCCACAGCCCGGTGGACAATGTGCCGAAATTTATCCCAAAAAACCCATCTATGATATTCCTTCTCAACCCGAAATCATGGCAGGAGATTTGGTCGAAAAACTCATGACTCAAATCCAACCGTTTCAACCCGGATTCACTTTGGGTGAAACCGCATTGAAGATTCAAAAACAAGCCGACGAAAGTTTTGTTGTCACCACCGATAAAGGAACTCAACATCACGCTCCTGTGGTTGCCATAGCGGGAGGCTTGGGTACATTCGAAGCGCGAAAACCCAAAATAGTAGGATTGGCCCAATGGGAAAATAAGGGAGTAGATTACATCATCCGCGATCCCGAAAAATACCGTAACCAAAAAGTACTCATCGCTGGGGGAGGCGACTCCGCCTTGGACTGGACCATTGTTTTGGCAGATATAGCCAAGGAAGTGACATTGATCCACCGTCGCAACGAATTCAGAGGGGCATTGGACTCAGTAGAAAAAGTTCAAACCCTCAAAGATCAAAACAAAATTCAATTGATTACTCCTGCCGAAGTTACCGCCTTGAATGGACACCAAGAATTGGAGTCTGTTACCGTAACCCACCAAGGCCGTCCTAAACCATACACTGTCGATTATTTCATTCCTCTTTTTGGGTTGACTCCCAAATTGGGTCCTATGGCCGACTGGGGATTAGAGATCGAAAAAAACGCCATCAAAGTGGACAACAGTTTGGACTATCAAACTAATGTTCCTGGAATCTATGCCATAGGGGATGTCAATACCTATCCCGGAAAGCTCAAACTCATCCTCTGTGGTTTTCACGAGGCTACACTGATGTGTCAAAGTGCTTTCAAGCGCATTCATCCCGAAAAAAGAAACGTATTAAAATACACTACTGTCAGTGGTATCACTGGATTTGATGGGAGTCGTAAAGAAGCCCAAAAATCAACCATTAAAAGCATCAAATAAATGGACATCAAAATCACTGTGATCGACCGAGAAGGCGTTGCACATCATCTGGATGCACCTACCGATATGGCCATGAACCTTATGGAAGTCTGTAAAGCCTATGAACTCCCCGTTGAAGGAACTTGTGGCGGTATGGCCATGTGTGCCTCTTGCCAGTGCTATATATTGAGTGACCACGAGTTAGGAGAAAAAAACCCCGATGAGGAAGCCATGCTGTCTGAGGCTTTTCACCTCAAAGAAAACAGCCGTTTGGGCTGTCAGATTGTAATGGATCAAAAACTAGAGGGGCTAAAAGTAGAATTGGCACCAGAATAATCTGCTCCAGTCTTTTAGCCCCTCGTTTTGTGTAAGAAAAATCTTTCTTTGTCAAAGAATAACCCTCAGCACAATTCGTTTCTAGTGACCCTCCTTAAAGAAAGAATTGTTCAAGTTTAAGGGATTTGGTTTCTTACACTTTGATCATCCTAGTGCTTTAAAAACCCATCCATTCAGACTGCCCGCAATACCGAAATAAACTACATTCCAGGCAGCATCCACTAAACTGGCTTCAATGTCCATCAATTCCATAGTACCCAGGGTTACCATTTTGATGCCCAGTCCGACAAAAAGACCTATTATAGCTCCCAGTTTAAAGCCATTTTTCAGGTTATAACGCCCTTTAGCCCATTGGCTGTAAATCAATGAAATGAGATAGGCCTCTACAAATACGCCAAAAACGATATAGTTCATATCGGTTGCCGTTGTTGAGGGCATATTCATAAAATGTTGTGAGAAATAGTCAGCGGCGATAAATTCATAAAAAATCCAACCACTAAAAAATAGGAAAATAAAACCCACCAGTGTTCCAGTAAAAGTAGCTTTTGAATTCATAAGTGTAAATAAGATTTGGTTTCTACCCTAAGTTACAAAAAATTCAGTAAAACAATCCCTCCGTTCAAAAATGCAGCATAGAAAACCCACAAGAAATAGGGAAAAAGTAGTCGTGCGGCCAAAAGATCAATCGTTTTGAACTCTTCTATGGTTTTCATAATCAAAAACAACAAAATCAAAATCACGACCATGCCCCAAAGGGGGTTTCTCAATCCGAAGAATACCAAGGACCAAAGTCCATTGACCAGCAGTTGGAGTCCAAAATAATACAAGGCTTTTTTTCCTTTTTGCTGGTGGATTCCATAGTGCCTTATTCGTCCCACAGCTATACCCATCAAGAGATACAGCATTGTCCAAACCGGTGCAAAAATTTGATCCGGAGGGGTGAAAAAAGGTTTTTCAAGTGTGGTGTACCAAGTTTTGACCGACATCTGTGTGGCCTGCCCTGCCAAAAAACCTACGCCCAAACAAAGGATCACTCCAACTCCTATCGAAAAAAATAATTTTCTTTTCATATTCAAAACTAAACATTTTCGCCCATCTATATTTTTTTCCACCCCGAGCATCAAGTATCTTTGTACTCCATGCAAAATGATTCATTTGTTTTCGAGGCCCTTTTGGAGGCCCAATTCCAGACCCAATGGCAAGCTCCAAGTAATATTGCCTTAGTCAAATACTGGGGAAAACACGGCTCCCAATTGCCCAAAAACCCTTCCATCAGTTTTACCCTCTCCAAGTGTGTCACGACAACTTCAGTACATTTTTCTCCTCAAAAAAAAGGAGAAACGCGATTTGACTTTTTGTTTAACCAAAAAAAACAAGCCGATTTTCATCCCAAAATTGAACAGTTTTTGGATCGAATTACCCCTTATTTTCCTGCCTTAAAGCAGCACCATTTGTCCATTTCCAGCCAAAACTCTTTTCCACACAGCAGTGGCATCGCCTCCTCTGCATCGGCCATGGCAGCCCTGGCCATGTGTATTGTAGATTTCGAAAAGCAACATCATCCCGATTGGAGTGCTCCCTCCATGCTTCAAAAAGCCTCTTTTTTAGCCCGCTTGGGATCGGGCAGTGCCGCAAGAAGTATCGCAGGCCCTTTGATGGTTTGGGGACAAAGCGAGGATTTTTTGGGCAGCAATGACCAATACGCCATTGCTCCTCAAGTGAACTGGCACCCCGTTTTTAAGGAGTATCAAGACACCATTTTGGTAGTGGACAAAGGAGTCAAAAAAGTAAGCAGCACCTTAGGACATGGATTGATGGATGGACATCCTTTTGCCTCCCAGCGCTTTGCACAAGCCCACGATCACATCCAACAACTCAAAACGGCTCTCACTACTGGCGATTTGGACCAGTTCATCGACCTCATCGAGGCAGAAGCCCTTACACTGCACGCCATGATGATGACCTCCAATCCCCGTTTTGTGCTGATGCAACCCAATACCTTGGCTCTAATCCACAAAATTTGGGATTTTAGGGCGCAAACCCGACGACCCTTGTGTTTTACCCTCGATGCCGGAGCCAATATACATTTGCTTTATCCTCAGCAAGAACGGATTCCTGTTCTGGATTTCATCAAAAATGAATTACTTTCATACTGTCAACAAGAACAGTACATCGAAGATCAAGTAGGAAATGGCACTCAAAAAATACCGCTCCCCTAGATGAAAGGACCATTATTTTACGCAAAAATTTTGCTCTTTGGAGAGTACGGGATCATAAAGGATTCTAAGGGGCTGTCTATTCCTTATAATTTTTTTAGAGGAACATTACAATTTGCAGATCAACCCACAGAGACCATTCTAAAATCTCATCAAAATTTGATCGATTTTGTTGCTTACCTAAAAACCCTTTCTACCGATAGGCTTCCTTTGAACTGGAAACGCCTGCAAGCGGACTTAGATCAAAAACTGTATTTCGACAGCAGCATCCCTCAAGGCTACGGTGTGGGCAGTAGTGGGGCTTTGGTAGCGGCTTTTTACGACCGATATGCCTTGGACAAAATCACACCCGAAGAGGCCTTGAGTCCCGAAAAGCTGATCCACCTCAAATCCGTTTTTGCGATGATGGAGTCTTATTTTCATGGACAGTCCTCTGGTTTGGACCCGCTGAACAGTTATTTGAGTTTGCCTTTACTCATCCATTCCAAGGACATCATCGAAACCACTGGACTCCCCCAACAAAACCCTAAGGGTAAAGGCGCTGTCTTTTTGCTCGACAGCGGTAGTATGGGTGAAACTGCTCCCATGGTGGCGTTGTTTATGGAGAATATGAAACATGAGGGATTCAGTAAAATGATGCGGGAAGAGTTTTCCGATAGGACCGACCGTTGTGTAGAAAATTTTCTTAAAGGCAATTTCAAATCCCTTTTCGGGGATATCAAATCCCTCTCCGCTTTGGTATTAAAATATTTTAAGCCGATGATTCCACAGGAGTTTCACGAGCTTTGGAAAAAGGGCCTGGACACCAACGCCTACTATCTTAAACTTTGCGGCTCGGGCGGTGGCGGCTATATACTTGGATTTACCAAAGACTTAAAGGCCGCTCAAAAAGTATTGAAAGGTCATCGCCTGGAAGTGGTCTATCATTTTTAGCCCGCAATACACTCTCCTGATTGATGGAAATCAAAAGCTGGAATGAAAATTTTGATTTTTATTGACTATCGAAAAAATAGATTTTACCCCATAAAAAACTCCAAGTCATCCGATCCCTTTTTCTTATCCCTTTTCGGTCTTTTTGCGGTGGTGCGCGGCTATAATATTGTCTTGCTGGTCTTGGCCCAGTACCTCACTTCTCTCTATGTACTGGCCCATGAGGTCCCTGTAAAGCAGTTAATGCTCGATCCACAGCTTTTTGCACTGGTATTGGCTACTGCTTTTTCTACCGCTGCAGGATTCATCATCAACAATTTTTACGATGCCGAAAAAGACCGCATCAATCGACCCCAAAAATACCTTTTGGAACATCTCATTTCCCTGCGGAGTCAACTCTTACTTTATTTTTTTCTCAATACAGCAGCACTGATTTCAGCGGGTTTTGTCTCTTTTAAAGCCCTTTTGTTTTTTGGGTTTTTTATGGCAGCCATTTGGATTTACAGCAGCAGCCTCAAGCGGCTTTTTTGGATCAGTAATGTCATTGCTGCCTCCTTAGTGGTTTTCCCTTTTTTCGCCATTACCCTTTATTTTAAAAATTTTCAAACCCTCATCATTTACCACGCTCTCTATCTGTTTTTGCTCATCCTCAGTCGCGATATCATCAAGGATCTGCAAAACTACAAAGGCGATTGGGTGATTCGTTATCAAACCTTACCCGTTGTTTTTGGGCATACCCCCACCAAAATCATACTTTCAATCCTCTTTTTGCTCAACGTATTCCCCATTTATGCGCTCATTAAGAGTGATTTGGGTCTTGTGGAGTATTACTACTATTGGAGTGTTTTTTTGCTGTGCGCTCTGCCCTGTATCCTCTGGTGCGGATCGACACAAAAAACGTACCTTTGGATTCACAATGTGCTCAAAGCCCACATACTGTTGGGAGTATTAAGCATCTGTTTTATGTACAAATAAGAAAGTCGTGTCAAAAGATCCAAAAAAAAACTTGTCCTCCCCAAAAAGTACCCGCCTCAACAAGTATTTATCCAATGCTGGAATCTGTTCTCGTCGGGAAGCGGATCAGTTCATCACCATGGGCTTGGTAAGCGTGAATGGCAAGGTGGTGACCGAGATGGGTTTTCAGGTACAGCGGGGCGATAAAGTACGCTATGACGATCAGCCGGTAAACAGCAGCCCACCTGCCTATATTTTGATGAACAAGCCCAAGGGTTTTGTAGCTACCAAACAAGGAGGTGATATTAAAAAATCGGTCCAGGAACTGCTCCGCAGCAGTTTTTCCGAAAAAGTACCTCCTGTAGGCGATATGGGAAGAACCGTTACCGGTTTATTGCTGATGACCAACGACGCAAAACTGCTCAAAAAAATGGCAGATCCCCAATCGCGCTTTCCTACCATCTATCATGTTCTTCTTGAAAAAAATGCCGAATCCGAAGATATCGAAGCCCTCACCAAGGGCATACGCATCATGGATAAGGTTCATAAAGTAAAAGCGGCCGCCTATATTCAAGGGCGTACCAAAAAAGAAATAGGAATCGAGGCTTCCAACCTCTCTCCAGGCTTGCTCAAAAAAATCTTAGAAAAAAGAGGACTCAAAGTAGTTTCTATGGACAGAGTTTTGCTCGGATCCCTCACCAAAAAAGATCTTCCTCGTGGAAGATGGCGTTCATTGACCCCTCAGGAAATTCAGTTTCTCAATATGATTTCTTAGGCTGTCCCCCTTTTTTTGTGTAAATTAGTGACACAAATTGTTATTGTTTTACCTCATTCCCCAATGTTGTAATTCCTAAAAATACCTACTTATGATTTTTTTGCTGTCCTTGTTTTTTGCCCTGAGTTGTTTTATTGTCGCGGTCAAGATTATTCAGGAGTTCAAGAGTGGTTTCGACTGGTTTTCGGGATCACTGTACTTTGTTATTTTTTTAGTGAGTTGTGGATTGTTGTATGTCATGATTTTTGGGATGTACTATATTATAAAAGGTCAAGGAGTTTAGCTTCGACAGAATTTTCTTACCCTTCTTATTGATTAATACACCTTTTAATAAGGAAAGAGAGGGTTATTTTTGCTGGACGCACTTTTTTGGAGAACTTCTTTTAGGAGTTATACACCATCCCTGCTGACAAAATACAAGAGTATCAAAGAATTTTTCTGAATGTTATTTTGCCCTCAGGTTTCGATTGTTACAAAAATCCATAAGGAGATTTTGATAAACGTTATCTCTCCATTAATGCCGTTGAAAAAGAAAAGACTCAGATTTTACATTAAGCTTTAGCGACAAAAAAATTCCAAATGGTCCGATTAGGGAGGGAATATCATTCCTCTCTGCTGAATTTTATAGGGTATTTAAACACAGACAATATTTTTATTGGATTGTTCCAGAACGGGAGGCACTACTTTATGTGATTTTAGAGAGGAAGTCCCAGAGGGAATATTGTTTTACAAAAGAAGCATCTCTATACTGATTTACTCAGGCCTCTACACCCACACCGTTGTCTTCAGTGATGATATATATTCCTTCTGGTTCTTCTTTTATGGTGACGATCAAAACTCCCTTGTTTTTGGAAGGAATGATTCCGTGGAGTATGGCATTTTCTACAATGGGTTGAATCAATAGTGGTGGGATGAATATTTTAGACGCGCTTTCTTCCATTTTGAGGTCAATGCAGTAATCGAATCGATTGTTGAGACGGAGGCACTGAAGTTCGATATAGCTTTTCAGGTATTCGACCTCTTCTTGGATACTGATGGCCTCTTTTTTGCTCAATTCCAAGGTCATGCGCAGTAAATTCGATAAATGTCCCATGTATTTACTGATTTCCTCGTCTGTTTTTAGAATCAAAATACTCTGAATTCCGTTCAATATGTTGAATATAAAATGAGGATTCATCTGAGCTCTAAGCGATTGAGCTTCTAATAGGGAAATTTGATTTTCAAACATCTTAGTTTTGTTTTGGGTCGAGAAAAAACAATACACCAAAAATCCCCCCATCATGATACAAAAAAATATCAAGCTGAGGATGCTGTAAAATTGATTGCCCAAATCTAGACTGTCTGTGAAATAAAACATAGGTCAAATTTACCTCATTGAGTTGATAAAAATAAAATTTAACACAACAGTTTAATTGTTAAATAGCATTAATTGTCGATTAACTTCATCCCGAATGACAAAAATAATTGTCAAACCCTGTTTATTAAGCTTAATAAAATAGATGAATTAACGGAAATTTTTGACAAAATCAGAAATTGAGTTTACTCCTTTTTGTTCCAAAAATTTGATGAATGCAGACCCAATGATGGCGCCTCTACTGTATCGAGTAGCGGCTTGAAAAGTTTCGGAATTACTGATTCCAAATCCAACCAATTGAGGGGTTTTGAGTTGCATTTTTCCGATGCGTTTGAAATAGTTTTCTTGGGCCTTTCCAAAGGTATTTTTGGCCCCTGTAACACTGGCACTACTCACCATATAAATAAAACCAGTGGAAACCTTATCGATATAGCGAATACGTTCTTCTGAGGTTTGTGGGGTGATCAAAAACATATTGTACAAATTGTATTGGTCAAAAAGGCTTTTGTACTGCTGGTGGTAGAGCTCTACGGGCAGATCGGGGATGATCAAACCGTCTATCCCTATGGCTTGACATTTTTGGCAAAAACGCTCTATACCAAATTGCAGCATTGGGTTGAAATAGCCCATCAATACCAACGGAAGGTGAATGCTTTCTCGAATGTTTTGCAATTGGTCAAAAAGTTTTTCGGTACTCATGCCATTGCGCAAAGCTTGGGTCGAGCTTTCCTGTATGGTCGGGCCATCGGCCAATGGGTCGCTGAAAGGCAAACCAATTTCTACCATATCAACGCCACTGTCTTGTAATGCCTGTAGAATGGGTACGGTGTCTTCCAATTCAGGATGTCCTGCTGAAAAGTAAATTGACAGTAATTTTTGGTCTCCTTGAAAGCTTTGATCTATGCGATTCATTTCAGTTTAAAATAGTCTATATAGGTCTCTAAATCTTTGTCTCCCCTTCCAGAACAGTTGAAAACGATGATCTCCTCGGGTGAGAATTTTCTTACATCTAAAACGGCAAAAGCATGTGCAGTTTCTATGGCGGGAATGATACCTTCCATTTGGGAAAGGGTCAATCCCCAATCCATGGCCTCTTGATCGGGAATGGAAATGAATTCTGCCCGCTTGGTCCGAAAAAGGTGGGCATGCATGGGTCCTACGCCTGGATAATCCAGTCCTGCCGAAATGGAGTAGGGTTCGGTGATTTGACCGTCAGGGGTTTGCATCAACAAAGTTTTACTGCCGTGGATGATGCCTTCCTTGCCCAAGGCTGAGGTGGCGGCACTTTTTCCAGTATCGATGCCTTTACCGGCAGCTTCTACAGCGATGATATTGACCCGTGGGTCGTCTAAAAAATGATAGTAGAGCCCTGCAGCATTACTGCCTCCCCCCACACAAGCAATCACATGGTCCGGATAGTCTCTTCCTTCTTTTTCGAGTAATTGGGCTTGGGTTTCGGAACTGATGACCGATTGGAAACGGGCCACCATATCGGGATAGGGATGAGGTCCGACCACAGAGCCAATGATGTAATGGGTGTCTACAGGATTGTTGATCCAATCTCTAATGGCTTCATTGGTAGCGTCTTTTAGAGTTTTGCTGCCCGATTGTGCCGATCGTACCTCTGCACCCAACATTTTCATTCGGGCTACATTGGGGGCTTGGCGTTTGATGTCCAGTGCTCCCATATACACTACACATTCTATGCCCATCAAAGCGCAAACAGTGGCCGTGGCCACTCCGTGTTGACCTGCTCCAGTCTCGGCAATGATGCGACTTTTTCCCAGACGTTGGGCCATCAAAATTTGACCGATGGTATTGTTGATTTTGTGGGCACCCGTATGACACAAATCCTCTCTCTTAAGGTAAATCTTGGTGTTGTATTTTTCGGATAGGCGCTCTGCAAAATATAGGGGGGTGGGACGACCCACATAATCTTTGAGCAGCGATTTAAATTCTTTTTGAAAGGATTCCGATCCACTGATCTCAATATAGTTTTGTCTTAATTCTTCCACATTAGGGTACAGCATTTCGGGGATGTATGCTCCACCAAAGTCACCGTAAAACCCGTTTTCATCAACCTGGTATTTCATTTTATAGTGTTGCTTTAAATTCTTTTATGCGTTCAATATTTTTGAGCCCTGGTTCGCGTTCAAATTTGCTGTTGATGTCTATCGCATAAAGAGGCAAATTTAAGCTAATTATGGATGCAATAGCACTTTGATCTCCCGGGCCGATTCCACCGCTCAAAAAGAACGGTTTTGTCAAGGGGTAGTCTTGCAATACCGACCAGTCAAAACGCCTGCCATTGCCACCAGGAAGATCCCCTTTGGTGTCGAACAAAAAATAATCACAGGCGGAGTTGTAAGCGTCCAAAACCGAAAAATCGAATTGGGCGTCTAAGGCAAAAGCCTTGATGATTTCCAAGTCGCCAAGAGCTTTAATTTTTTTGCAAAAATCAGGGCTTTCCTCACCGTGGAGTTGTACCGCTTGAAGCTGGTGTTGGGCAATGATTTCCTTTACATAATCTAAGTCGGCATCGACAAAAACTCCAGTTTTTTTGATGGTATCGGGCAGCGGAGGGGTGGCATCGCTGACATAGCGACGGGAGGACTTCCAAAAAATAAAACCCATATAGTCGGGAGACAAGGCCGCGAGGCTTGTAATATTATCGGGGGATCGCATGCCGCAAACTTTCAATTTCATGAAGTCAAGGTATTGATGAATTGAGCGGCGGTTGCCCCTGGAGCATCTGTTTTCATAAAATTTTCTCCAATCAAAAAGCCCTGATAGCCATAAGGTTTTAAGCTTTGTATAGCCTCTACCGAACTGAGCCCACTTTCAGATACTTTCACGAAATCGTCAGGGATTTGCTCGGCCAATAGTTTGCTGGTGTCCAAACTGACTTCAAAGGTTTTGAGGTTGCGGTTGTTCACGCCTAGTAAATCCAAAGAAGGCATGATGGATTTTTCCAGTTCGGCAGCATTGTGAACTTCCAAAAGAACTTCCAATCCTAAACTTTGAGCCGTTTGAGAGAGGGATTTGATCTGCTTCCGATCCAAAACTGCGGCAATCAACAGTACGACATCTGCACCATGGGCCTTGGCCTCAACGAGTTGGTAGGGGTCGATGATGAATTCTTTTCGCAGCAAGGGTAGCCGGCAGACGGCTCGAGCGGCTGTCAAATCTTCCAAACTGCCTCCAAAATACTTGAGATCGGTCAACACCGACATACCACAAACTCCTGCAGCCTCATAGCCTTGGGCGACATCGGCAACAGACAGTTTACTGTTGATATTATCCCGAGAGGGGGAACGGCGTTTGTGTTCGGCGATGATGCCAGAAGCGCTGGCTTTCAGCCGTTCGGTCAGCGAAAAGGTTTTACGATCAAACAAAGGCGATTGTTCCCAATAGTGCGTTGGGAATATCTTTTTCCGCAGTGCGACCTCCTTTATTTTGTCCTCAATGATTTGATCTAAAATACTCATGCGGCACTGAGTTTTTGGAGGGTTTTAAAAGCTTTTGCGGCCTTTCCAGATTGCAAAGCTGCTGTGGCTTTTTCAAATCCCTGCCGGGGGGTGCAGTCGGTGGCGGTGGCAATGGCCATGGCAGCATTGGCGCAGACCACATTGTTTTGGGCTTCGGTACCTTTACCGTCCAATACTGCTGTAAAAATGGCTGCCGAGGAGGGAATGCTATCTCCTCCGCAGATTTGTTTTTCACTCAAAGGCGCTACACCAAAGTCTTGGGCGGTGATCAGTTGTTCCCCTTGATTTCTGATGGCCTTGGCGGGTCCTGTGAGTGAAATTTCGTCGTATCCATCCAAAGCATACAATATGGTAAAGTTTTGATCTGTTTTTTGAAAAAGGTAACCGTAAAGCCGTGCGAGTTCCAGGTTGAATACTCCTGTGAGTTGGTGTTTTGGGAAAGCCGGATTGACCAGCGGACCCAGCATATTGAAAAAGGTTTTTACCCCCAGTTCCCTACGGATGGGAGCGACCTTTTTCATGGCGGGGTGGAAGAGGGGAGCGTGGAGGTTGCATATTCCAGCTTGGTCGATGCAACGTTTTAAAAAATCGCTATCGTTTGAAAATTTTATGCCCAAATGTTCCAGCACATTGCTGGAACCACAGCCCGACGATACCCCATAATTGCCGTGTTTGGCTACCTTGATTCCTGCACCCGCGGTAACAAAAGAGGCCAAGGTGGAAATGTTGAAGGTGTCTTTCCCATCTCCACCCGTACCACACAAATCAATGGGAGAAAACTCACTCAAATCGATGGCCAAACAGAGTTTTTGTAATGCTTTTCTAAAACCTTTGAGTTCTTCCAAAGTGATACTGCGCATCATGAATACCGTCAAAAAAGCAGCCACTTGACTGGGGTTGTATTGGCCTTCGGCAATTCCAGTGAGTATGTTTTCAGCCTCTTCGCTGTCTAGGGTGTGGTGTTGGGTCAGGCGGTTGAGTACAGTTTTCATAGTTCAGCTATTGATCCAGTTTTCTAACATTTTTTTTCCGTGGGGGGTCAATATGGATTCGGGATGGAATTGCACTGCCCTGATGGGTAAGCTTCTGTGTTGTAGTGACATCAACTGATGGTTGTCGTCAAAAGAAGTCGCGATCAGATCCTCTGGGAGTGGGGTCTGAACCACCCAAGAGTGGTAGCGTCCCACTTCAAAACTTCTGGGCAGATCTTTAAATAACACATCATCATGAACTATTTCTATGGGCGTGGACACACCGTGGAATACGGTATCCAAATTGACCAAGGTGGCCCCAAATACTTCTCCAATGGCTTGCTGGCCCAAACATACCCCTAATATTTTTTTGGTAGTCGCGTATTTTTTGATGGTGGCTTTTAGCAAACCCGCTTCATCGGGAATCCCTGGCCCGGGAGACAACAAAAGGTATTCGAAGGCCTCCGGCTCGGAGAGTTCAAATTGATCGTTGCGTTTTACTGTTACTTCGGCTCCGAGTTCCTCTAAATAATGTACCAAATTGTAGGTGAAGGAGTCGTAATTGTCAATTACAAATATCTTTTTCTTGTTCATACTTTTTCTGCCAATGTGAGGGCCTTATCTAGGGCTCCCAGTTTGTTGTAAACCTCTTGTAGTTCGTTTTCAGGCACAGATTTTGACACAATGCCTGCCCCAGCTTGATAATGAAGTTTTTGATTTTTGCTCATAAAGGATCGGATGATGATGCAATGGTTAAAGTTCCCTTCAAAATCCATGTAACCTAGTGCGCCGCCATAGGCATTTCGGGCGGTATTTTCATAGCGATCAATGAGTTGTAAAGCCATGTGTTTGGGGGCACCGCTGAGGGTGCCTGCAGGAAAAGTATCCGCCACAACTTGATAGGTTTTTGCTTTGGGCTTGAGGTATCCTGTTACTTTTGAAACCAAGTGAATGACGTGAGAAAAGAATTGTATTTCTCTGTTTTTTTCCACCACCACTTGAGTTCCATTTCGGCTGAGGTCGTTTCGGGCCAAATCAACCAACATAATGTGTTCACTGTTTTCCTTGGGATCTGCTGCAAGTCGTTCGGCTGCTGCTCGATCCTCGGCGTCGTTCCCTGTCCTTTTAAAGGTACCCGCAATGGGATGAATCTCGGCTTGTCCGTTTTCGACCACCAATTGCGCCTCGGGCGAACTGCCAAATATTTTGAAATCACCGTAATCAAAAAAGAAAAGATAAGGGGAGGGATTGATCGATCTCAGGGTGCGATAAACGTTGAATTCGTCTCCGCTAAAGCCTTGTGAAAATCTTCGGGAAAGCACCAGTTGGAAAACGTCACCTCTGTAGCAATGCTCTTTGGCTTTATTGACCAATGTGATGAATTCCTCATCGGTGAGGTTGGAGGATTTGTCTCCTTTTTTTTCAAATTTATAGACAGTGGTATTGTCTTTTTTTAGAATTTTTTCGATCAGACCCAAGTTATTCGACCCGTCGTAGCTGTGAGAAAATAAATGCGCTTCGTGATTGAATAAGCTAATGGCGATGATGTTTTGGTACACCGCATAATAGATTTCCGGAAGCCCTAAGTTACTTTTTTTTGGATTGAGGGTCAGAGGATCAAAGTGGGCCACCGCTTCGTGGGCGATGAAACCGAAAAGTCCGTTGCTGATGAACTTATAAGGGTATTTTTTAGATTCAAATTGTCGCGCAAAATCTTCAATCAGCAGGGGTACTTTATCTTCTGCTGTTATGGTTTTTTGCGCTTGTGTTCCATCGGGAAAGCGGTATTGAATTTTACCCTGGGCAATGCTCAAGCTGGCAATGGGGTTGCAAC
>ERZ887851.1392-NODE-1392-length-20830-cov-11.569627_pt1 | contig 20830 bp, 14 predicted proteins | sample MGYA00521100_ERZ887851 | MGnify/ENA primary metagenome ERZ887851 (study PRJEB32303, sample SAMEA104408602) | aquatic metagenome | biome: Brackish water; feature: Pelagic; material: water | place: Baltic Sea | collected 2014-06-06T16:11:00 | depth 11,444 m ... | reverse complement strand
GTTGGTCGCGCTTTGCGGTTCTGCATTGTGAGCGCAATGCCATCCACAACGTGGAACAAAACCGCCGCATACGTGAGGTAGCTAAGCAATTTAACCAGCGGGAAGGTGGTCATAAAATGAGCGTATTCGTTGAAGGCCAATTGCCCTTCAGCGCTTGTATTGAACAGCTGCAAGTTGCCTGCTAAGTGTCCCAAAAGGAAGAGGCATAGAAAAAGCCCTGACAGGGCCATTACATATTTCTTGGCAAGAGACGAACGCAAAATTCCTGAGTTACTCATGGTAGAATCCAATTGGATTCTTCAAAGATAACATGATGACCTCCGGCTACCAACGCATCACCAGACGAAGGCCGCAAGGCTGTTCTCCTTCGGGATGAAAAGGGGCGCCTCGGTTATCGAAGCGCCCCCACCATCAAGACTCCACAGACTCTACTGGACGGCGATCAAGCATCAACATTTCGCTCGCCACGATCTCCGTAACGTAACGCGTATGCCCCTCACCATCTTCGTAAGTGCGGTAAGCCAGACGGCCTTCGATGGCAATCTCCGCGCCCTTTTTGAGGTATTGACCAGCGACATCCGCCAGCGCACCCCACGTGACCACATCGTGCCACTGTGTGCGCTCCACACGTTCACCCTCACCATTGCGGAAGATTTCGTTGGTCGCTACCGGAAAAGAGCATTTGGTCTTGCCTTCATCGAAGCTCATCAATTCGGGGTCTTTCCCGAGACGTCCAATCAATTGGACCTTATTTCTAAGTGCATTCATTTGGTTAATTATTCTTGGCCAAACATCCGACGGTCACTTGCGTCTAGTCGTAACCCGAACGGATACGTTCACCAATTGACACAAGGGGTTTGTCGGCGCGACGAGCGTGTATCTTTGCCCCCACATCTGAACAGTTTCAATGGCTTCTAAAATCCGCGTCCGTTTCGCTCCTAGTCCGACCGGCCCTCTACACATGGGCGGTGTCCGAACGGCTTTATACAACTACCTCTTCGCCAAGAAACACGGTGGAGATTTCTTGCTTCGCATCGAAGACACCGATCAAAAACGCTTCGTTCCGGGAGCGGACACGTACATCCAAAAAGCACTTGAATGGTGCGGGATTCCGCCTTCTGAGGGCGATGGAATCGGAGGTGACCACGGGCCGTATAAACAATCCGATCGCAGTGCGTTGTATGCCACCGAATTGAACCGATTGCTCGAGACAGGCAACGCATACAAAGCCTTCGATACGTCCGAAGAAATGGATGTCCTTCGAAAGGCCGCCGAGAAAAACGGAGACGTCTGGCAATACGATGCGAGTACGCGGATGTCCATGCGGAATTCCTTGTCTTTAAGCGCTGACCAATTGGCTCAACTGGAGGAAGACAACACCCCCTACACCATCCGTTTTCGCATGCCGGACGCCGCTCGAGATTATGGGTTCAACGATGCCATACGCGGCCACATTATCGTGTCAACGGGTGTCCTCGACGACAAGGTCCTGATGAAAACAGATGGATTGCCCACCTACCATCTCGCCAACGTGGTCGATGATCATCACATGGCCATCAGCCATGTTATTCGCGGAGAAGAGTGGCTTCCAAGCGCACCCCTTCACGGCCTACTGTATGAAGCCTTTGGATGGGATGCTCCCGTCTTTGCGCATTTGTCATTGATCTTGAAACCAACCGGAAACGGAAAGTTGAGCAAGCGCGATGGCGATCAAGGAGGCTTCCCCATCTTTCCTTTGAATTGGGAAGATCCGCAAACAGGTGTGGTGTCAAGCGGTTATCGAGAGCAAGGCTATCTGCCCGAGGCTTTCATCAACATGCTCCTCCTCTTGGGATGGAGCAGCGGTGATGAGAAAGAGTTGTTTTCGATGGAAGAAGCCATCGCCGCATTTGAATTGGAAGGCGTCACCAAATCTGGGGCACGTTTCAATCCGGATAAAACCAAGTGGTTCAACGAACAGTACTTGCGTCAACTTCCAACGGACGCTGCTGTTGCTGCGTTCCGAGAGAGCGCGAAGGGTGAAGTCGATCAATGGGATGATGCCCGGTGTATTCATGTATTGAATATGATGCTCGAACGCGTCAGCTTCATGCACGAGATCAGCGCACATCGGTATCTTTTTGAGGCGCCTGCAACGTTAGACGAGAAGCTTGTGGCTAAAAAGTGGAAGCCTGAAACAGCAGGCTATGTGCTTCAATTGAAAGCGGTTTTGGCATCCGTCGAGTCTTTTGATTCGAGCAGCATAGAAACGGAATTCAAAGCATTCCTGGAGGAAAACAACTTGGGGTTTGGAGCCGTCTTGTTGCCCTTTAGACTGGTTCTTACGGGCACAGGAGGCGGGCCGTCTATGTTTGATTTCGCTTCTTTTTTAGGCCGTGAAGAAACGATGCGCCGCATCGATCTTGGACTGGCGAAAGTCAGCTAAACTGCATCTCAGGAACCGACTCGGGTACCACCAGTTTGCCGGCAGTCGCGGCAACCACCTGTTCGACCGAAATTCCAGGAGCCACTTCCACCAAATGGAAGGCGCCATCGCGAATGTCCAATACGGCAAGGTTGGTCACCACGCGTCTCACGCATGCGACACCCGTTAATGGCAAGGAGCAATCTGAAAGCAACTTGGACTCGCCGGCTCGGTTCGTGTGCATCATCGCTACGATGATGTTTTCAGCACTCGCTACGAGATCCATTGCTCCGCCCATCCCTTTGACCATTTTACCCGGAATTTTCCAATTGGCGATGTCCCCATTTTGTGAAACTTCCATGGCTCCCAATACGGTCAACTGAACGTGTTGTCCACGGATCATGGCGAACGATGTTGCGCTATCGAAATAGGCCGCTCCGGGCATCGCCGTAATGGTCTGCTTGCCCGCGTTGATCAAATCAGCATCCTCATCTCCCTCCATCGGAAAAGGACCCATGCCCAAGATGCCATTCTCCGATTGAAATTCCACTTCCATTCCCGAAGGAATGTAGTTGGCCACCAACGTGGGAATCCCAATGCCCAAATTCACGTACCAGCCGTTTCTAACTTCCTGCGCGATGCGCTGTGCAATGCCGTTTTTGTCCAACATGGAGTGTTGATTTGAGTCGTTTATCGTGATTGAACAGTCCGCTGTTCGATGCGTTTTTCGTAGCCTGAGCCTTGAAAAATGCGTTGCACAAAAATCCCAGGCGTATGAATGGAATTGGGATCTAGTTCCCCCTCAGGAACGAGTTCCTCGACCTCCGCTACTGTAATTTTTCCTGCCATGGCCATCATGGGATTGAAGTTTCTCGCTGTGGCTTTGAAAATTAGGTTGCCTGAAGCGTCTCCTTTCCACGCTTTTACAAATGCAAAATCAGCGGTCAACGCAGACTCCAAAATGTGTGGCTTGCCATTGAAATCCCGCACTTCTTTACCCGCAGCAACCTCCGTTCCATATCCTGCCGGTGTATAGAATGCTGGAATTCCAGCACCGCCAGCACGGCACCGTTCCGCCAAAGAACCTTGGGGAATCAAATCCACCTCCAATTCACCGCTGAGCATTTGGCGTTCAAACTCATCGTTTTCGCCTACATAAGAGGAAATCATCTTGCGTATTTGGCGTTGCTGCAGCAGCAGGCCGAGGCCAAAGTCATCCACTCCTGCATTGTTGGAGATGCACGTCACATCCTGAATTCCCAGCCGTACCAATTCCGCAATGCTGCATTCCGGAATTCCGCAAAGGCCGAATCCCCCCAACATGAGGGTCATCCCACTTTCAACGCCAGCACATGCCGCCGATACGTCTTTTACTTGTTTTGAAATCGCCATGCGTTGTGTTCTGATTATTCAAACAAATCCTCATCATCGAATCCAGCCCCACCAAAAGTGGCTTGTTGAAGCTCCTTGAGTTGTCGACAATCCAATGAATCCAATCCCATTCCTTCTGGACGATCGAAGTCTGCCGTGCTCAAATTGAGGGCTGTGTTGGCATACGCTGACTTCATGTAATACCCATAGATCGGTAAAGCTGTATTGGCGCCCTGCCCGTTTGCAATTGTACTAAAGCGAACGGTTGGATCCAGTGCACCGACCCACACCCCCGTGACCAATTCCGGGGTCATACCGAGGAACCATCCGTCAGTGTGATTTTGCGTCGTTCCCGTTTTCCCCGCCATCGGCACTTTTATGCCGTCGTATTTCCGACGTTCCACATCCATGCGCAACCGGATGCCCGTCCCCTTGCGTTTTCCTGTTTCCGCATTGTACGCTCCGTCCACGACACCCTTCATCATGTCCACAACCGTGTAGGCCGAGCGCTTGTCCAACCCTTGGCGGATTTCAGGTTCTGGTGTCCAAATGACATTTCCGTACTTGTCCTCAATCCGAGCAATGATGGTGGGGGATATGTGCACCCCGCCGTTGACCAAGGCCGCATTGGCGACGGTGATTTCTTTGAGTGTGAGTTGTGCTGCACCCAACGCAATGGAAGGAACCGCCGGAATTTCGCTTTCTATTCCCAGCGCATGTGCCAATTCAATCACGCGCTCTGGACCAAAATCTTTGATCAACTTGGCTGAAATCGTGTTCATGGAGTTGGCCAACGCATACTCCAAATTCACAACTTCACCGTATTCAAAATCCGAGTTGTCAGGACACCAATCCGGTTGATCCCCGGGCATTTCAACACAAATACGCTGGTTGGGCAACTCCGAACAACGTGACATACCATGCCGCAGTGCAGTCGCATACACAAAAGGCTTGAAGATGGATCCCACTTGACGGCGGGACTGCGATACGTTGTCATACTTGAAGTACCGGTAATCAATGCCTCCAACCCATGCCTTGATGTGACCTGTTTTCGGTTCGATGGACATCAGTCCTGCATGAAGTAAACTCTTGTGATACAGAATAGAATCCAACGGAGTCAGCGTCGTGTCCCGTGGGCCTTGGTGGGTAAACACCTTCATCTTCGCGGGTTCGCGAAAAGACCGGTCAATCTCTTTTTTACTCGGGCGGTGCCACGTGTGGCTGCACCCTCCTTTTTCTGCATCACAAGTCCACGTATCCCCTGAATCATCCGTGCTTTTATCGATATAAAAACCAGGCCGTTCGCATTCAGGGCATTGCTTTCCGGCATACCTCAAATAGCGGGTACTCTGCTTGATTGCTGAATTGATGATGCGTTCTCGGTCGGCCCGTTCAATGCCCTCATAGAACGGCCATTCAGATGAACTTCGTGACCTCAAATCCCGGTTTAGCGTGGCCTGCAATTCATTGCCCAAATGCTCATGAACCGCCTCTTCTGCGGCCTTTTGAAGCCTGCTATCGATGGTTGTATGCACCTGGATTCCGTCGCGGTATAGATCATAAGGCGACCCATCAGCTTGGTGAATCAGCCAGTCACCTGTAGCATCCTTATTCCCCAACAATTTCTTCAATTCTCCTCTCAGAATTTCACGAAAATAAGGGGCTGTACCGGCATCATGACTCACTCGCTGGTAATCCAGTCCCAGAGGGAGTTGCATCAAGGAGTCCACTTCTTCAGCAGTCAGCAAATCGTATCGCGCCATTTGCTTGAACACAACATCCCGACGGTTTTGAACTGATTCTGGTCGACGCAAGGGATTGTATAACGAACTGTTTTTGAGCATCCCCACCAACATGGCAGCTTCATGCAAATCCAATTCTTCAACCTTCTTATCAAAATAAATATTGGCCGCTGACTTGATGCCCACTGCCTGGTTCAAGAAGTCGTAGCGATTCAAGTACAAGGCGATAATCTCGCCCTTGGTGTAGAAGCGTTCCAATCGCGCTGCAATAATCCATTCTTTGGGTTTTTGCAGCAACACCCGTTCCAACCAAAACGTCCGATCGTATTGGTCGGTAAACAACTGCTTGGCCAATTGTTGCGTCACCGTACTTCCTCCACCGCGTTGACCGAGGTAGACGATTGCCCGCGTCAGTCCAATGAAATCAATTCCACTGTGGCTTTCAAAGCGAGCGTCTTCTGTGCTGATCAGCGCATTGACCAGGATTTCTGGCAGTTCATCGAAGCGTGCATCCGCACGGTTTTCTGAATAATATCGGCCTATCACCCGCCCATCAGAGGAATAAACCCGCGTTGCCAATTCGGTTTTGGGATTGGCCAATGTTTCCGTGTTCGGCAAATCCCGAAAGGATGCCAACACCACCAAGCCCGCGATTCCCATGAGAGGAGCCAACCCCAAAAGCCACATCCACGCACGCTGGCGGGGATATTTCTTGACGATCTGCTTCCCTTTCGAACCGGTTTTGCGCTTAGCGGTCGACTTAGGTATTGATTTGCGTTGCGTTTTTGCCATTCCAATTGCAAGATTACTACATCCCCCGCATTGCGGCTTCATTCCGCGAAACCTTTCACGCATATTCTCGAATGACATGCCTTTGGCCTTTACAATGCTCACTACCTTTGGCCTTCAATTTGCACCATGGTCGCACTCATTAAAGCAGCTCAACTCCTTCTTAGTCTATCGATTCTCGTCGTTTTGCATGAGTTTGGACACTATTGGGCCGCCCGTTTTTTCAAAACACGCGTAGAGAAGTTTTACCTCTTCATGAACCCCGGTTTCTCGCTTTTCAAAAAGCAAATTGGAGAAACGGAGTGGGGAATTGGCTGGTTGCCACTTGGTGGATACGTCAAAATTGCCGGTATGATCGATGAGTCCATGGACACCGAGCAGTTGGCGGCTGAGCCCCAGCCTTGGGAATTCAGATCCAAACCCGCTTGGCAACGTCTCATTATCATGCTCGGGGGAATCATCGTTAACCTCATTTTAGGCTTTGCGATCTATAGCATGGTATTGCTGGTCTGGGGCGAAACGGTCCTTCCCTCAGACCGCATTCCATATGGCCTTGAAGTAGACGACCGCCTGGAATCTGTTGGTTTCCAAGACGGCGATAACGTGTTAGCGATCAATGGTGAGGTCCCAGAGACATTCACTCAAATTCGCCGCTCTCTTTTCTTCGACCCTGTCCGCGAAGTGGTCGTCAAGCGCGACGGTCAAGAAGTCACCCTCGCTTTTGAAAACGATTTAGGGCAACTGCTCGTTGACAGTGCGATTCGACGGCCTTTTGGTTTGCGGGCACCGTGTATCATACAAACTCTTGATCCAGGAAAAGGAGCTGCTATTGGAGGCATGATGGCCGGAGATCGCATTTTGGGACTCAATGGAGAGCCTCGAAGGTTTTATGGGGAGGTTACCTCATTTCTTCAAGCACACCCCAATGAATCCATTGAGGTGGAGGTCCAGCGTATGAATGGAACATTGTCCCAGCTCACGTGCCAAACAGATAGCCTCGGCGCACTTGGGTTTTTATCCGTGAACGCCATGGACATGAGTGAATTTCAACTTCAGGAGCGGACCTACGGCGTAGGTGAAGCACTGATCAGTGGATTCGCCTTGGCTTCGACCACTTTGCAGGAATATGTGCTCTCCATGCGGTTTTTATTCAGCAAATCTGGAGCATCTCAGGTAGGCAGTTTGGTCACTTTTGGCAGCATTTTCGATGCCGGATGGGACTGGGAAATCTTTTGGCGTAATACCGCCTTCTTCTCCCTGATCCTGGCATTCATGAATCTACTTCCGATCCCTGCGCTTGACGGAGGGCACGTCGTCTTCCTCTTGTATGAAATGGTCGCAGGAAAACCTGCCCCTGAAAAATTCCTTGAACGCGCCCAAATGGTCGGCATCGTTTTGTTGCTCACTCTCATGGTTTATGCTTTGGGAAATGATGTTTGGCGACTGCTCACAGGACAGTTTAGCTGAGTTCGCTATTTTTGAACAACGCTTTTCATGACAGTTTCCGACATCAACGCTTACGGACTCGTCATCGGTGGTTCACTGGTGATCATTCTGAGTTACTTCGCAAATTTGCTTGCGAAGCGCACGAACATCCCGAGTGTTCTCGTTTTAATCGGGATGGGAATTGCCATTCGGCAGGGCCTGAATGCCATGGGACTCACGTCCATTCCATTTGAAGGCTTGGTTTTGGAATTGCTCGGGACCATTGGTCTGATTTTCATCGTTTTGGAGGCCGCATTGGACTTGAACCTCTCGAGAGAGAAAATGCCCCTGATCATTCGCAGTGCTTCGGTAGCATTGATCGCACTCGGGGGAAGTTCAGCTGCCATTGCTGCATTTTTAGGCTATTCCATGGGAATGCCTTGGTATGAAGGATTGGTGTACGCCATTCCGTTGTCCATCATGAGCAGCGCCATCATCATTCCAAGTGTTTCTAGCCTCAGCGCAGACTCCAAGGAATTCATGGTGTATGAAAGCACATTTTCGGACATTTTCGGCATCATGGCATTTTATTTGCTCTTGGGCAATTCTGATGCAGAAAGCACTGAGACTGTGATTTGGAGCATCGGAACAAACCTATTGGTCACACTCCTCCTTGCTATTTTCGTCAGCTATCTGCTCGTTTATGTTCTGCAGAAAATCACGAGCCAAGTCAAGTTGTTTCTGAGCATCGCGGTGTTGTTGCTTATTTACGCCATCCAAAAACTACTTCACCTCAGCCCGTTGGTGTTGATTTTGGTTTTTGGTTTGATGTTGAACAACCACCGCTTGTTTTTTCCAAAATTGAATATTTTCAAACCAAACGCCGCCGGACGTACGTGGCCAGAAAGTCTCCTCGACGATCACCGCATGCATGATTTGCACCGCGACTATCATTTACTCACGTTGGAAAGTGCCTTTGTCATCCGAACGTTCTTTTTCGTCCTCTTTGGTATGACCGTTTCGCTCGCTGCTTTGGCCGATATCCATGTCATTACAGAAGGGTTGGTTATCTGCTGTCTGCTCTATGTTGTGCGTTTTGTTTGTCTCTTATTGCTGCAACGCCGTGCGGTGTTCCCGCTTCTTTACATCGCTCCTCGCGGGTTGATCACCATCCTCTTGTTCTTCCAGATACAAAGCACATATCCACAATACCTACAACCCGATTTTAACCAAGGCATTCTGTTGGTGATCATTTTGGTGACGAGTATCGTGATGACCATCGCATTGGTTCAAAATGGCATTAAACTGCGCGGAGTCACGGTGTTGCCTGAAATCGTTCCTGAAGACTCCCTCGAGGGACACGTTCAAGAACAAACGCCTCCGTCCTCACCAGAGCGCGGTCTGGAGTCAGACGATTCAACAGACGTCTCCCCAAGTTGAGACCAAAGGGACGTACCACCCCCCTGGCAAGCGTTGCACCTTTCCTGACAACTCCAGTAAAAACAACCGTTTTCGCGTTTGCTCGCGTGTCAAGTTGTGCTCCAACATCAACTGATCCAATAACTTTCCAGATGTGCCAACCAAAGAAAGCCACAACGGCCTCAGCGTGGGAGCGACCTGCATTTCCTCCTGCGTAGAACGGGAGCGCATAGAAAGAGCCAATCCCATGCGCTCCATCAACTCCTCTGGATCCGACCATGCCGTATCAGGGAAAGCTTCAATCAAATTTTGGTTTCCTTCCCATCTCCTGCTCCATGTTTTAGGGCGATAAACCCACATATCGCGTCCAGAGTCTATTGCACATGACGCTGACACCATGGCCCCGCCCTTTCGAGGGCTTTGGATGAGAACAAGCGCTTCGCTCAAGCCAACAACCAGACGATTCCTTGAAGCAAATTGCCACGGAGCGGAAAGGCTTCCAGGTAAATATTCAGACAGCAAGGCACCCCCTCCTTGGATCATTGAATGGGCTAGTTTTTCATGTGCAATGGGATAAATCCGGTCCAGGCCATGTCCTAAACAAGCCACTGTGGTGCCGTTTTCGTACAAAGCACCTCGGTGCGCAGCTGCATCCACGCCGCGCGCCAAACCGCTTGCAATCGCCCAGCCCCGATTCGTTAACATTCGGCTAATTCTGAACGCCACGTTCGCCGCCTCTTCGCAACATTTTCGTGTGCCAACAACGGCAGCAAAAGGCCCCAATTGTCCGACATCCTTCCGGCCTCGACCGTGCAACACCACGGGAGCATCGGCTATCGATCTCCATGTTGCAGGATATCGAGGGTCCTCCCAGGACATCGACCAGTCGCCGCGCTCATCTGCACACGCCAATATTTCCTCAACATGCCTAATCGCCTGATCGAACCCAGCGGTTGTTCTCGCCGCTCGCTCCCAAGCCAAATCCAACGACCCCAAAGAAGCCACCGTTTTCTTGACTCGAATGGCCCCCCAACCTGGCAACGCTGCTAACGTCATCCATTTTTTCAATCGCTCCATCTTCCCGGCAAGTTGACAAAGTTCCCTGTATAGATCATTCCGACTTCATAGATTCAACAAAGGGCTTTGTCAATGCACCTGCATCGCGGCATTTGTTGCATCTTGCATCCATGAGGATAGCGATACTTGTCTCCTTTGGTTTGATCCTATTTGGGGGGTTATCTGACCTACAAAGCCAAACGATTGTTGGAACTGTTGCTGATGAGCAAGGCGTGCTGCTTCCAGGCGCCACCATGACCATTGCTCCGGTAAATGACCCGTTCAGCTCCCAATTGATTGGAGTCGTTACCTCTATAGACGGTGCGTACTCCGCTGGACTGGAGCCTTTTCTAGGAACCGACGTTTTGGTCACCTGCAGCTACATCGGATTGGAAAAACAGCAGGTAACGCTGAGAAACTTAGTGGACCGAACGTATACCATGGACTGGATTCTCGAGGCATCCTCTGAACTATTGGATCACGTCATCGTCAGTGCAGGTCGGTTTGAACAATCTGCCAAAAAAGTAACCGTGTCTGTTGACGTACTGCCTCCTCGGATCATTGAATCAAGAGGCACGACGTCCTTAGAAACCGCCTTGGAACAAAGTCCTGGCGTAAGCTTTGTGGATGGTGAGCCGCAAATCCGAAGCGGAAGCGGCTTTAGCTATGGCGCGGGGTCACGGGTCATGATGTTGGTGGATGACTTACCTGTTTTGAGCGGCGACGCCGGGCGACCGACTTGGGGCTTTCTTCCCTTGGAAAATATTGAGCAAATTGAGATCATAAAAGGAGCTTCCTCTGTTTTGTTTGGAAGCGCTGCGTTAAGCGGTGTGATCAATATCCGAACACGCTTCCCAGACGCGCGGCCTCTCACACGAGTAAGTGTGCAACATGGTGTGTTTTCGACGCCGCAAAGCGCACAAGCCAAAACCTGGGATGGCTTCAGTCAACAGTCCAACTTTCGGTTCGTTCATAGTCAACGTGCAGGAAAATGGGACATCGTCGTCGCCGGAAATGTCCTCGGATCCGACGGTTATTTATCTCCTGTGGTGGAGAACGAGACAGACACTGCATCGTCTGCGTATCGTCCTTGGCAAGTCGACCGCTACGGCGCTGAAAACCGGGCACGTGTCAACGCCAATATTCGCCGTCGAGAAACGGGGGTCGCCGGATTAACATACGGTTTGAACACCAACTGGCAGCGCGGAGAATCTCAGAACACGTTGATTTGGGAGAGTGCTCCAGACAACATTTACGGCAGCTATCAAGGGGCCACCACTCAGGTAAACCAGACCATCGGAACAGTTGATCCGTATGTCGAGTATGTCGCCCCTTCTGGATTCCGTCACGCGTTTAGGAACCGCTGGCAGTACCTGAACAACGACAATGACAACGACCAGTCCAATGCGTCGCATGTCTTCTACTCCGAGTATCAGCTCAATGGGCATGGTGAAAACTGGGGGCTTACAGGGCTCAACTTCTCTGCGGGATTGGTCAACCTCATGGCCTTTAGTAACGCTGAACTATACAGCGGGGGTTCCTCTGACGGCAACAACAAAGCGCGCAATGTTGCCGCTTATCTCCAAGTCGACCAGTCCGTTGCAGATCGGTTGAATATCTCCGCTGGAATGCGCTATGAGCATTTCACCGTCAATGGCAATGGCGCTGGGAAGCCCGTGTTTCGTGCCGGAGCCAATTACCAACTCGCAGAAGCCACCTTTTTGCGGAGCAGCTTTGGACAGGGCTTTCGATTTCCAACCATCGCAGAACGCTATATCCGCACGGGATTGGGTTCGTTGCAGGTGTATCCCAATGAAGATTTGAATCCGGAATTTGCCACTTCAGGTGAAATCGGACTCAAGCAAGGACTGAAAATCGGACGGTTCATGGGATTTCTAGACCTGGCCGTTTTCCGTCAAGATTTTGACGATTACATCGAATTTACATTTGGACAGTGGGGGCCCGATGATGGAGAAGCTCCCAGCCTGGAGAATGCGTTGGGCTTGGGCTTTAAGAGCATCAACACAGGGAAAAGTCGGGTTACTGGAGCCGAGAGCAGCATCATGGGCCGCTATGAAACCGATCGTGTGCGCTTGGATTTAATCGCGGGCTACACCTTCACCCGTCCGATTAGCTTGACCCCGGATTACAATTACAATCCAGATCCCGATGGCACGGTGACGACGTATTACAACACGAGTCACGACACCACCAATCTGATTTTAAAATACCGATCTCCTCACCTTGTCCGCTTTGATTTACAGGCCACTGCGGCCAAATGGTTCGGCGGCGTGAGTGTTCGGTATCAATCCCAACTTCAAAACTTTGACGAAGCGTTTATCAAATTCGAAGCCGAAGACATTGCGGACATCGAGTGGGGTCTTGCTGACTGGTTGGATACCCACCCCCGTTCTCCCTGGTTGGTTGACATCCGCATTGGACGGCAATGGAATGAGCACCATCGATTGTCCATCATTGTCAGCAATCTGGCCAACGCTGAATATGTGATCCGTCCTCTCGCGATTGAACCACCGCGTTTGACGCAAATCATGTACACGTACGAAATCAAGTAATGGAAACACCTCGCGTTTCTTTGGTAGGTATCATCCCTGCTCGCATTGGATCGACCCGGTTTCCTGGAAAGCCATTGGCTTCTTTAGGCAACAAAGCGATTATCGCAAGGGTTGTTGAGAGGGCTCTGGAATCTGGCGTTTGTCAGCATGTTCTAGTGGCTACTGATGATGAGCGAATCGCTCATCAAGCGCGCGAAGCCGGAGCGGAAGCGTTCCTTACGGATCCACAATTCGCCAACGGCACTTTGCGCAGTCATGATGCGCTCAAGCAATGGGAAGCATTGCACAACATCGAAGCGGATGCGGTACTCAATATTCAAGGAGATGAACCTTTTGTACATCCCGAACAATTGCAAAAACTCGCACAGCTCATTCGCTTACCAGGAGCCTCCATTGCGACTTTAGCTCGCCCCAAAGAAGCCGATCATCCGGAAAGAAACAACCCGAATCGCGTCAAGGTTGTTTGTGATTTAAACGGAAGAGCGCTGTACTTCAGCCGCGCTGCTGTCCCGTCCAGCCCAGGCCCATGGTTTGAGCATGTGGGGCTTTATGCTTTTACTCGCGGAGCTTTAGAAGCCCTGTCGTTTCTCCATCCTTCCCCCCTTGAAAAGCGCGAGCGTTTGGAGCAATTGCGCTGGCTAGAGCACGGATGGCACATCCATGTAGGCAACACTTCGCACGCTACATACGCCGTCGACACCCCTGAAGATCTTGCCCATCTTGAAACGCTTCTCAAATCAGGAGAACTCACGTAACTTCGCCTTCCACATCACGCCCAACTCCATGATCTTAGCTCGTTTCACAAAAGCCCTTGGTGCTTTTACATTCGTCGCCGTTCTGCTTACGTCATGCGGCTTATCGACAGATTCTTCCATGTCCTCACATTCTCAACCCGTGCTAAACCAAAGCCAATTCGATGCGCCGCCTGTTGCGCCAAAACAATCGCATTCCACCGAAATTCACGGGGTATCGTGGGAGGATGATTACTTCTGGATGCGTTTAAGCGACGCACAAAAAGAAGCCGAAACTTCCGATGAGCAAACCACCGCTGTGGTCGACTATCTCAACAGTGAAAACACGTACAAAGAAGCCGTTTTAAAATCAACAGCGTCCTTTCAGGATTCGCTCTTCGATGAGATTGTTGGCCGGATCAAGCAAGATGATCAAAGTGTTCCCCTCAAGGACAATGGCTACCATTATTACAGCCGCTACGAGGAAGGAAAAGAGTACGCGATTTATTGCAGAAAAGAAGGCAGTCTTGACGCTGAAGAACAGGTCATGCTCAATGTCAATGAGATGTCTGAAGGCTTTAGTTACTATGCCGTTGGTGGCCAGGCCGTGAGCACCAACAATGAAATTTTAGCGTTTAGCGTAGACACTGTTAGCCGACGAGAGTACACCCTTCAGTTTAAAAACTTGACGACGGGTGAAATGCTCGAAGATGAAATTCCACTCACCACAGGCGGGGCCACTTGGGCCAATGATAACCGCACGGTCTTCTATTCGAAGAAAGACCCGGTGACATTGCGATCATCCCGCGTCTATAAGCACGTGTTGGGAACGGATGCTGCTCAAGACGAATTGGTGTTTGAGGAGGGTGATGAAACGTTCAGCTGTGGCATTGGTAAATCAAAGAGTGACCAATACTTGATGATTGCTAGCTACTCAACGATGAGCAACGAATGGCGCTATTTGGATGCAAACAACCCCAATGGAGATTGGCAAATCGTTCAAGAACGTCAGGAAAACTTAGAGTACAGCTGTAGCCATTACCAAAATGATTTCTACATCGTCACCAACCGTGACGCAAAGAATTTCAAACTTGTTCGTACGCCAGTCAGTGCCACAGGCATGGACAATTGGGTAGACGTTTTGCCACATCGGGAAGCGACGTTGCTCGAAGGAATCGAGATTTTCAAAGACTACTTGGTGGTGGAAGAGCGCACCGGTGGTTTGAACCAAATTCGCGTGAAGCGGTGGGATGACCAAGCGGATTATTACTTGGAATTTCCCGACCCAGCTTACTCCGCGTATGTGGGGGCAAATCCCGATTTTGAGACGGGACGTTTGCGTTATGGCTACAACTCCATGACCACGCCTAGCTCCGTATTTGAAATGGACATGGCGGACAAGTCCGTTGACTTGCTCAAGCAGCAGGAGGTTCTTGGGGGGACATTTGACCCGGCCAATTACACCAGCGAACGCGTCATTGTAAAAGCAACGGATGGTTCGGAAGTTCCCGTATCCATTGTCTACCGTAACGGAATCAAAAAGGATGGCTCGAATCCCTTTCTCCTCTATGCGTATGGAAGCTACGGATACAGCATGGATGCCGGCTTTTCTAGCACACGCTTGAGTCTCTTAGATCGAGGGTTTGTTTACGCTATCGCGCACATCCGCGGCGGTCAAGAAATGGGACGAGAATGGTATGAAGACGGAAAGATGTTCAACAAAAAGAACACCTTTACTGACTTTATTGACTGCGGTCAAGCCATGGTTGATCTCGGGTTTACTTCCCCAGAGCATTTGTACGCCATGGGTGGTTCAGCAGGTGGATTGCTCATGGGTGCAGTCATCAATATGGCCCCTGATTTGTTCAACGGCATCATCGCAGCTGTTCCTTTTGTCGATGTCATCAACACGATGCTCGACGAGACCATTCCTTTGACAACCGGTGAATTTGACGAGTGGGGAAATCCGAAGAACAAAGATTCTTTTGATTACATGCGCTCATACAGCCCGTATGACAATGTCGTTGCACAGGATTATCCTCACATGCTTGTCACCACTGGATATTGGGACAGTCAAGTTCAATATTGGGAACCCGCTAAGTGGATGGCCAAATTGCGTGATACGAAAACAGACGAAAATCTGTTGATCATGCATTGCAATATGGAGACCGGCCACGGAGGCGCTTCAGGTCGGTTCAAGCGCTTGCGTGAAACGGCCATGGAATACGCTTTCTTCATGATGCTCGAGGGCATTGAAGAATGATGCTGTAGGTAGACCCATGCGCTACAGACGCCTAACCCAAGAAGAGTTTGAAGGAGTAGAAGCTGAATTCATTCGCTACCTCGCTTCTGAGGGCATCTCCGCTGATGATTGGAAGTTCAAACTTGACGCCCAATCACCTGATGTGGATGCGTGTTTTGACGAGTTCAGTGAGATTTTTTGGGATGGCGCTACCGGAGCCATCCAATCCATTGAACACCGACCTTCCGAGTTTGATTTGTACGTATTCAACTTCGGTGAGTGTTCTGCAGATGTCATCCATTGTAAAAAAGACAATGGCATCGCTCATTGGTCACAAGGTGGCAAGACTTACGAGCCTGAGGCCCGCGGCAGGGAGATCTTTCTATTGCTTGAACAAGGGGCTAAGCCGTGCGAACAACAACGTTTCGACGCGGTCCGTGAGGAAATGATTGCGGGACTGAATTAAGCCGACCTGAAAGCCGATTCTGGCAATTCAAACCCTCTGCTCTGCAACCACATTGCGACATCGTCGCTCACTGGGTTGTGCCAGTGTGTTTGCAGTCCAGCGTGCGCCGCGCCGCCAACATGCTGCTCGCTATCGTCGATAAATAGCGTATTGCTCGGGTCCAGGCGGTGCTGTCTGCACAACGTTAGAAAGGCTTCCGGTTCGGGCTTGCGTTGGCCCAACTCGTGGCTGTAATGGATCCCTTCGAATGCCCCGCGAAAAGCAGACAAACCAATGTTTTTTTCCATCCAAGCCTCAAAAACCCGCGCGTGAATCACGTTGGTATTGCTGAAAATAAAGAGCCGCGTCTGCGCGCTCAAGGCTTGCACCAGCGGAATGCGACAAGCCGGCATTCCAGTCAAAATACTGTCCCAAGCAGCGACCACCTCATCCCGCCGTGTTCCCGGCCGACAGTGCCCTTCCAAAAAAGAATAGAATGCATCCGGGGCAATCTGACCACACTCCAATTCATCGAAAGCCGGAGATTGGGCTGCTTGATGATATAGTCCCGCAAAATCGTTCAATCCCAAGGCGCGAAAAGCGTTGACAGGGGCATCATAATCGATGTCGTAGAGTACGCCGCCAAAATCAAGAATGAGGGCTTCTGGTAAGGGGTGCTGTGCCATCTCTATCAGGCCTCGAAACGCTTCAACCAAGCGGTAGCCCAACGCGTGTTCTTTCGCAATTCAGCGAGTTTCTCACGGGCATCAGCTTCTTGATCAAACGCCGCATACGTCACCACGTGCAGGCCGTTGTCTTGAAGAAATATTTCAGCACTAAATCCTTCTAATCGCAACTTATCTGCCAATCTACGCGCATTGTCTTCGACTGAGAAGGCGCCTGCAACGAGTGCAAACATGCGAGCAGTTTCTACCGTGTTGACACCCGGATTGGCCATTGCCTCAACGGGTGATTCCAATGGAACAGACTCCAATCCATTCAACACTACGGGGACTCCTGTGGGAGATAACTTTTCCTCGGTGAAATCATAGTGCACCATAGAAGCTCCTTCTACAGCCTCCATCGTCGCTTCAAAGACGGGGTCAAAAGAAACCCCTGCAGATAGGATCGCTTCCTCCTCGAATCGAGGCTGAAACGGAGTGGTTTCTACGTGCTGATACACCGATGGAATCGCACTCATCAGCGACGCTTCTGTTTGCCATTGGTCTGCTATGAACATGCCTGCGCCACCCAAAATCGGAACAGCCATTGCAGCGGCAATTCGAGCCCAAGGGCGATCCATAGACCCTGGAGAAGCAGGAGTTATCTCCAAAATACGCGCTGGTTCTTTCTTCTCTATCACAGGCTGTACAAGCGGTCGCAAAGGGATGCGCTGCAAACCGAAAGACCGCAGCATCCGCTCCAAAACTTCTTCTGGCATGAACAGCATTCCGCCATCCTGTCCACGATACAAGCGCCCCACATGCTCTATGGTAACCGTTTCTCCCGACTGTACCCGCCGCTTCAGTTCACTCGCCTCCTGCTCAATCGACTGCATGGCGTCAGCATACACCAGACCTTCGTTCATCGCCACCGCTTGCGCCAAAACACCATCGTGATGAATCAAACGTTCGTTGAACATCACATCCCGTGTTGGGGGAACCAACTCTTCTCGCGTCACGTCGTACCGTGCCGGAACACGATTGCAAACAAACCCTCCCAATCCTGGTACAACGACACAGTCGTGATCCAAAAAAAGACGGTGAAGATGGGTGTCGATGTGATTCATTGTGAACGGGTATCCAAGTTCGAAAGTAACCACTACCCCTGATTGTTGCAACTTCCGAAGTGCCTGTTCACCGAATCAACGTAATCGTGCCGTCTAAGAGACGCGGACCATCGCGCATTTCGTAGCGCAATTTCCAGATGTACACTCCATCAGGAACAAAGTATTCCGCCCCAGCCAACTGGTTCTGACCAATCCACGGCTCCTCCGGGTTTTCACTGTAGAAAAGCACATCTCCCCAGCGGTTAAATATCTCCAATCGGTAACCCCGCGGCTCCAAGCCCTCAATGATAAAAGCATCGTTGAAACCATCGTTGTTTGGGGAAAATGCATTGGGCACGTAGACGGGATAGAAAACATCAATGAAGACGCTATCAGAGGCTGCGCACCCCTCTGGAGAAATCGTATGAAGGGTAAACCAGCCGGGGCCTTGAACCTCCACTTCTGGCGTAGGGCAATCGCTGCAACTCAACCAATCAGCGGGTGTCCACCACAGCGTGTCTGCGTCTGCTGACCCAAATAAACGGACCCGATCCAGCCAGTCGACTTCCCGGTCTGGCCCCGCATTGACGTAAGGTGGTTGCAACACATTGACCTCTATTTCTGTACTCCCTTGGCAGCCAAATCCATCGGTTACATACACTGTAAATGTGGTTGTTTCAAGGGGGAATACTTCAGTCGTCTGCGCATATGGGTTGGCAACCAATGCTGCTGGAGACCACGTGTAGTTCACTCCCTCCGAAGAACTCAAAATCATGGTCTCGCCACGGCACATCCAGCCCCCTCCTGTCCCCGAAGCTGAAGGTGTGATCAATTCTACCGAAACAGAGTCTACTCCAACGCCGCAGACATTGGCTATGCTCACCGTGAATGTTGTGTTTTCCGTTGGTGTCACGTAGGGGTTTTGAACCAAGGGATTGCTTACCAAATTGGCCGGTGACCACAAGTACGTATCTCCGTCTGCTGCGGATAAGAACACTCCTTGGCCCGCGCACAGATTGATAGTCGGGTAGACCTGCCCTCCCGGAAATGAGCTCACCACATAAATGGTGACGGACTCCTCGGAAGTGCAGCCTGCAGGCGAAACAACCGTCGCGGTATAGGTGGTTGTAGCCGTTGGGCTTGCTGTCGTCGCAAGGTCTGAAGGCGACCCTAAACCTCCAATCGGACTCCAAGTCGCGCTCTCTCCTCCGGTCACTTCCAAATCAATCACATCACCTAAGCAAATCGATTGGTCATTTGTCACCTCAGTGAACATCACCTCCACTTCTACCGTAACAAAAGCCGTTTCCGTTCCACAGTCATTCGAATCTTCAACCGTATATGTTGTTGTCTCGACCGGCGAAGCCACGGGGTTGGAAATGGTCGGGTCACTCAACGTAGGGTCCGGTTGCCAGATCAGAGCATCCGTTCCATACGCCTGCAAGGTCACTTCCTCCCCTGGACACAATACCGGAACCTCATCGATCAAAGGGTTGGGCGTTTCTTGAATGAACAAGGTGGCAAAGGCCGTATCCGGTTCCAGACAGCCCCCAGATCCGCTCACGTCTGAGGCAATCAGCATCACCTCCCATTCACCTGGTGTGGCATAGATGTATTCCGGATTCTCCTCATCGCTGCTGCTCAGATCACCGAAGAACCACTCGAAGCTCGTCCCTCCGATGCTCGTGTTGACGAACTGAATCGGCTCACCCGCACAAATAACATCCGGTGCGTCGATTTCAATGTCAGCAGTCAATGAACCCAAATTGAATTTGAAGACCCCGAGGTTGCAATTGGATGAGCCGTTGATGTCCTCCCATGCACCTGCTGTTGTGGGGAAATCATCCCAGCCTCCGCACCCCGCACACACGGCCTGGTATACGGTGCCATTCTTATCAAACCGAGAGGTGCCACCATCGACGTGTTCATTGGAAAACGTCCCTCCAAAAAACGAACCGTATGTGAGGTCGGCGGCATTCGGCGATAAGACGCCCAGCCAAAAATCACTGCCATCCGTAGACATCTGATACGCATCCGTGGTGACAGGCATTCCGCTCGTGGTCGAGCCGAAAGCGAAAGCGCTATTTCCTTGCGTATCGCCGCCCCAACCGCTCAAATACATCTCGTCACAATCCGAAACCAAGAAGGCTGTTGGGCTGATATCGACTCCCGACATGGGCAAGCCGATTCGGGTAATCCAGTCCGCCGTTTCCAAGTTTTCTGTTAAACGAACAACAAAGGTGCTGCCATTGGGATTATCGCTGTAAACATCTCCAACCAGGGCCATGCTCGAACCTGTGGTTTGCCCGCAAAGGTGTGGTCGGTCCTCCGTGTCCAGCTGTACAAAATAGGCTTGATCATAATCATCGGTTCCAAAGTACGTGACCACCGACAGGGCTGGAAATGGGCCGGAGTAATCAACGGATGCAATGTATCCGTCCACGTCACCAGCCAGATCTGGTTGATACGCTCCCGGCGTTGAAGGCAGGTCGTTGCTTTTCGTTCCGCCTGTGAAGTAGGCGAGCCCGTCCGTATTGGCGGCAAACTGAATTCCGAAAGCCGCATCGTCATCGTTGCCGCCGAAATAGCTCGAAAACTCCAGTTCTTCTAAGGTTTCGTTCAGTCGAAAAACAACGGCATCGCACGTCCCATTGAGTGCCGGATCAAAGGCCTGAACCATCGGAAAATCGGCACTCCGCGTGCTGGACGCCACCCAGATATCACCCGTGCCATCCACGTTGATTTCGCCTCGACACACATCGCCATAGTTGTAGTTCAACTTGGCTCCGAGATTAAGCCCATCGTTGTCTGTTCCGCCGACAAATGTGGACGCGTCCAGAGCGCCTGTTGTTCCGTTGATTTTGG
>ERZ887851.1388-NODE-1388-length-20844-cov-12.140892_pt1 | contig 20844 bp, 19 predicted proteins | sample MGYA00521100_ERZ887851 | MGnify/ENA primary metagenome ERZ887851 (study PRJEB32303, sample SAMEA104408602) | aquatic metagenome | biome: Brackish water; feature: Pelagic; material: water | place: Baltic Sea | collected 2014-06-06T16:11:00 | depth 11,444 m ... | reverse complement strand
GCTCGAACCATGGACCCCCTGATTATGAGTCAGGTGCTCTAACCAGCTGAGCTATGGGACCGACATTCAGATTGCAAATTTATAACTCTTTATATATTCCGCAAGCTATTTTATTGTTATTTTATCTCTTGACATAATTCTACCAACACACCTGTTGTAGATCTAGGATGTAAAAATACCACTAACTTATTATCAGCACCCTTTTTAGGGGTTTCGTTTAATACGATAAAACCTTCTTTTTTTAGTCGAGCTATCTCAGATTCTATATCATCTACAGCAAACGCAATGTGATGGACCCCTTCTCCCCTCTTTTCAATAAACTTAGCGATAGGACTGTCTGGATTCGTAGCTTCTAATAATTCAATTTTACTATCCCCCGTCTTAAAAAAAGAAGTTTTTACTCCTTCGCTTTTTACTTCTTCCATTTTATAAGGAGAGGACCCTAATAAGCTGGAATAAACTTTAGTTGCGTTTTCTATATTTTTTACTGCAATCCCAATGTGCTCAATTTTTTTCATAATTAATTATCTAAAACATTACAAAAATAAGAATTCTAAAGGGCTTTTTACTTTCAAACTAGCTATTTAAATGGTCATCTTTATTAAATGTAGTATTTTTGCAATATGAATGAAACTAATAGGCAAAAAAAGATTGCAGGCGTGCTACAAAACGATTTAGCGGTAGTATTACAAAAGATGTTGCGTGAATCAGGGCAATTAGGAATTATTATTTCGGTTTCTAAAGTTACCGTTACTACAGACCTTTCTTTATCAAAAGTATTTACCAGTGTTTTTCCGCCTGAAAAATCTGATTTAATTGTTAAAGAACTAAACGAATTAAAGCCTAAAATAAAGCATCAAATAGCACAAAAAACGAGACATCAGCTTCGGAAAATGCCAGATTTAGTATTTTACAATGATGACTCGCTAGAGTATATAAACAATTTGGAAACTGCGGTAAAAGGGAAAGAAAACCCTATTAAAGACACTGATTTATTGGATAAAAGAAAAAACTTATAATTGAACTTTCCCTTCTACATTGCAAAACGTTATTTGTTTTCAAAAAGCAGTAAAAATGCAATTAATATTATTTCAAAAATTGCAATTTCTGCAGTTATAGTAGGTTCTTTAGCATTATTTATAGTATTATCTGGGTTTTCTGGATTAAGAAGTTATAGCCTTCAATTTACCACTATTTTTGATTCAGATTTAAAAGTATATCCAGCGAATGGCAAAACATTTGCATTTTCTAAATCTTCGGAAAACAAACTAAAAAATATTAAAGGTATTGACGCTTTTTCAAAAATTATTGAAGAACGGGTGTTTCTTCAGTACCGGGGGAAAAATCATATCGCATTAATTAAAGGGGTGGATGAAAATTTTAAAAATGTAATCCCAATTGATAGTATTTTATTTTTAAACAAATGGCTAACACCAGATAAAGACGAGGTTGTAATTGGGCTTGGTATTTCACAAAAATTATCTATGGGTGTGTTTGACTATGGTAATTTATTAGAAATATATGTCCCAAAACCCGGAACTGGACAAATAATAAATCCAATCGATGCCTTTACAAAAAGAAAAGTTATTGCGTCTGGGATGTATAGTGTAAATCAAGATTTAGATAATAAGTATGTATTTTCTGATATCGAATTCGCTCGATCTTTATTAAAATTAGATACTACAAAAGTTTCTTCTTTAGAATTAAAATTAGTCCCAAATGCAGATTCAAAAAATATTCGACAACAACTAAAAGCTGTTATTCCAGATGAAATTATCATCAAAAACAGAATACAACAGAACGATGGACTTTATAAAATGCTGAATATTGAAAACTTGTTTGTTTACATTTTTGTCAGCTTAATTGCCGCAATTGCTATTTTTAATATTGCAGGGACTATTATTATGACCATTCTTGAAAAAAGAGGAACCATTAAGACGCTTTCCTCATTGGGATTAACAATTAAAGAAATTAGAAAAATATTCTTTTACAAGGGGGTGGTAATGACCTTAATAGGATTATTAATAGGTCTTTTTTTTGGGATCACTGCTGTTTTTCTACAACAAAAAATTGGGTTTATTCCAATTACACCTAGTTTACCCTATCCAGTAAGATTGAAACTTATTAATGTGATTATTGTATTTGTTACCATTTTAGTCTTGGGTGCTTTTGCTTCAAAAATTGCAGCAACCAGAGTTTCTGAAAAACTTATTTCTTAGTCAAACTGAAACCCTTTAAATTTTTCTGCAACCTCATCAAGTGCTTTAAAAACATCAACTGACTCATCACTCGTTACCATTTTCATTCTATATTCCTTAAAATGAGGAATGCCTCTAAAGTAATTGGTATAATGTCTTCTAGTTTCAAAGACGCCTAACTTTTCACCTTTCCAGTCAATTGCCATTTGCAAATGCCTTTTTGCCGCATGAATGCGTTCTTCCATGGTAGGTTGTCGTAAATGTTCTCCTGTTTTTAAAAATTGTTTTACTTCTCTAAAAAACCAAGGATTACCAATACTTGCTCTACCTATCATTGCGCCATCAAGCCCATAAATATCTTTCATTTCTTTAGCCTTTTCGGGAGTGTTAACGTCCCCATTCCCAAAAACAGGAATGTGCATTCTGGAATTGTTTTTCACTTCAGCAATGGGCGCCCAATTTGCTTCTCCCTTATACATTTGCTTTCGTGTTCTTCCATGAATGGAAATTGCTTTACATCCAACGTCTTGTAATCTCTCGGCAACTTCAACAATCTTAATGGTATCTTCATCCCATCCTAAACGGGTCTTTACGGTAACAGGTAGCGAAGTGTGTTTTACCATTGCTTCCGTTAACGAAACCATTAAGTCGATATCTTTTAAAATTCCTGCTCCGGCTCCTTTTGAAACTACTTTTTTTACAGGACAGCCAAAATTAATATCTATAATATCTGGTTTAGAAGCCTCCACAATCTCCACACTTCTAATCATAGACTCTAAGTTAGCTCCAAAAATTTGGATGCCTACTGGACGCTCTTTCTCGTAAATATCCAACTTCATAACGCTTTTAGCAGCATCACGGATTAATCCTTCAGAAGAAATAAACTCAGTATACACAACGTCTGCACCTTGCTCCTTGCATAAGGCGCGAAAAGGAGGGTCACTTACGTCTTCCATTGGTGCCAATAATAAAGGAAACTCACCAAGCTCTATGGTATCAATTTTAGTCATAGGCTGCAAAAATAAGTAAATTAATAAGCTTCTTTTTATTAAGAAAAACCTTTTTTAATTTTAGTAAGAAAAAAAAACGAATAGCTCTTACTAGCATTGCACTAATTTCTTCTTTTCTGTTGAACAAAATACTGAAACTGATCGATTATTAACAGAAATATCAAAAGGAACAATTGCCGAAAACCGAAGGATAACAGGAATCCTATGTTTATATTTGAAATTAATTTCTTGTTGCGATTCTTATGAAGGATTTCAAGTAAATAGGTGATGTATAAAAATGATACTACCTGCTCTTTTAAGATAAAAATAAGTTTGTTTAAATTTATTATAAAAAAAATTCTGATTAAAATGGATTGTAATTAAGGGTTCTAGTTTGGTTCCTTTTATTCTATATTTGCAAATGAATATTGTAGATTTTTTATATGAAAAACATTCGTAATTTTTGCATCATAGCTCATATTGACCATGGTAAAAGTACCTTGGCAGATCGCCTTATGGACGCTACTGGCGCAGTAACTTCTCGTGAAAAACAAAACCAGTTATTAGATTCCATGGATTTGGAGCGAGAAAGAGGAATTACTATAAAAAGTCATGCAATTCAAATGGACTATCATTATAAGGGCGAAGACTATGTGTTAAATCTTATTGATACTCCTGGTCATGTGGATTTTTCATATGAAGTATCTCGATCTATTGCTGCCTGTGAAGGCGCTTTGTTAGTGGTAGATGCTGCTCAAAGTATTCAGGCACAGACCATTTCTAACCTATATTTAGCCTTAGAAAACGATTTAGAAATTATCCCGGTTTTAAATAAAGTAGATCTCCCTTCTGCTAACCCTGAATTAGTTACCGACGACATCGTTGGGTTATTAGGTTGTGATGCGGAAGATGTAATTCCAGCCAGCGCTAAAACAGGTATTGGGATTGAAGCTATTTTAGAGGCAATAATTAATAAAATTCCTGCGCCAAAAGGGGGTGTTAACGAGCCCTTGCAAGCTTTAATATTTGACTCTGTTTATAATCCATTTCGAGGTATTGAAACCTATTTTAAAATTTTAAACGGAGAGATTAGAAAAGGACAGCATATTAAATTTATGGCTACGGGTAAAGATTATTTTGCTGATGAAGTCGGTTCGTTAAAATTAAAACAAGAAATTAGAACTAGCGTAAAAGCTGGTGACGTTGGTTACTTGATTACCGGCATAAAAGAAGCAAAAGAGGTAAAGGTAGGGGACACCATTACAGATTTTAAAAATCCAACAAAAAATATTATTGATGGTTTTGAAGATGTAAAACCAATGGTGTTTGCTGGTATTTACCCTGTTGATACCGACGACTATGAAGAGTTAAGAAACTCTATGGAAAAACTTCAATTAAATGATGCGTCTTTAGTGTTTCAACCAGAAAGCTCTGCTGCATTAGGATTTGGATTCCGTTGTGGTTTCTTAGGAATGCTTCATCTTGAAATTATTCAAGAAAGACTAGAGCGTGAGTTTAATATGACAGTAATAACAACTGTTCCCAACGTTTCTTATCATGCGTATACCAATAAAAATCCTGACACTATTTTATTGGTTAACAATCCATCCGATTTGCCAGAGCCTTCCAGCTTAAACAGAGTGGAAGAGCCTTATATTAAGGCCTCAATTATTACAAAATCAGATTTTGTAGGGTCCATAATGTCACTTTGCATCGGTAAACGTGGACAAATCACCAACCAAACATATTTAACACCAGAACGGGTTGAATTGTCTTTTGATATGCCTTTAGCTGAAATTGTTTTCGATTTCTATGATCGTTTAAAAACAGTTTCAAAAGGATATGCTTCATTTGATTACCACCCAATTGGAATGCGCGTTTCTAAATTAGTAAAAGTAGATGTGCTATTAAATGCAAGTCCTGTTGATGCGCTTTCTGCATTACTTCACCAAGACAACGCCTATGATATAGGTAAAAAAATGTGTGAAAAATTACGCCAATTAATTCCACGACAACAATTTGACATCCCAATACAAGCTGCAATTGGAGCTAAAATTATTTCAAGAGAAACTGTAAAGGCGCTTCGAAAAGATGTGACTGCAAAATGTTATGGAGGAGATATTTCTCGAAAACGTAAATTACTTGAAAAACAGAAAAAAGGAAAAAAACGAATGCGCCTGGTGGGGAATGTAGAAATTCCACAAGAGGCTTTTATGGCAGTGCTCAAATTAAACGACTAAGTTTTATGCGGATACCTTTTCTTCTTAATAGTTACTCACCATGCATCCAAAGTTTCTTTTGAAGTAATGTTTCTTCAGATTCTACATGGTTCTCATCTGGAACACAACAATCAACTGGACAAACAGCTGCACATTGAGGTTCGTCATGAAACCCTTTACATTCCGTACATTTATCTGTTACGATAAAGTAAAATTCCTCAGATCCCGGTTTATTTTCGGCATTTGCGTCCACTTCGCCACCACGAGGTAACGTAACCATTCCTTTTAAAATTGTTTCATCAGCGTATGACCATTCTTGATCTGGCTCATAAATTGCGTTGTTTGGACATTCTGCTACACAAGCGTCGCAGTTTATACATTCGTCTGTAATTTTTATTGCCATTGTTTACTGCTTCATTTTATTCAGCAAAAATAAAATTTATCTTTTTATTATTATTTACATTCTTTGCAAATTTAAAAAAAAATTAAAGACCATGAAGCTTGAGACCTCTATTGTTAAAGAGTATGTGTTCATTTAAAAAAATAATTATAGCTAGTACACTAAAAATCATACTGATATCAGGTTTTAAATTATTAGAAAATACCTTTAAAAGTATAAAAAGCTTTGTAGTTTTGTGGTCTGTATATTTAGGGTCAAATAAAATTTAGACTAAAGCTAAAATGATAAAAACTGATATAATCATAATTGGGGCGGGGCCAACTGGTTTGTTTACCGTATTTGAAGCGGGCTTATTAAAACTAAAATGTCATTTAATAGATGCCCTTCCTCAACCTGGAGGCCAATGTTCTGAAATATACCCCAAGAAACCAATTTATGATATACCTGGATTTCCCGAAATTCTTGCTGGAGATTTAACAAAAAATTTATTAGAACAGTGTAAACAATTTGAACCAGGATTTACTCTTGGGGAGAGGGCTGAAAACATTACAAAAGATGAAAATGGAATCTTTACGGTAATCACAAATAAAAGTACTCAACTCCAGGCGCCAGTTATTGCAATTGCAGGTGGTCTTGGAAGTTTTGAGCCAAGAAAACCAATGCTTGAAAACATTAACTTCTATGAAGGTAAAGGGCTTGAATATATCATTAAAGATCCTGAGATTTATAGAGATAAACGAATAGTAATTGCTGGAGGTGGTGATTCTGCGTTAGATTGGAGTATTTTTTTAGCAAATATTGCGAAAGAAGTTACACTTATTCATAGAAGAAATGAATTTAGAGGTTCATTAGATTCCTTAGAAAAAGCAAGAGAACTAAATAACAAGAATAAAATAACTATTATTACTCCTGCAGAAATAACGAAACTAATAGGTAAAGAAAAATTAGAAAGTCTTATAGTGACTAAGGATAAAATTGAAACAGAAATCGATATTGATCATTTTATACCTCTCTTTGGGTTGTCACCTAAACTTGGACCTATTGGAAATTGGAACTTAGAAATAGAAAAAAATGCGATTAAAGTAAATACGTTTGACTACCAAACTAGTGTTCCTGGGGTTTTTGCAATTGGTGATATCAATACCTATCCTGGTAAACTAAAACTTATTTTATGTGGATTTCATGAGGCAACTCTTATGTGCCAATCGGCTTATAAGATCATTAATCCTGGTAAAAAACATGTTTTTAGATATACTACGGTAAGCGGGGTTGATGGGTTTGACGGCACAAGAAAAGAGGCAAAAAAACCTGTAATTCAAGCTCTTAACGATTAGCATAAATCATGTCAGACATTAATCTCATTATAAAAGATAGGACTGGAAATATCCATAAAGTACTCGCTCCAACTGATATGGCAATGAACTTAATGGAAATAATTCGTTCCTATGAATTAGCGCCTGAAGGAACGATTGGGGTTTGTGGAGGTTTAGCAATGTGTGCTTCTTGTCAATGTTATATTAATTCAGACCATAGTCTTCCTGAGCGAGGAGATGAAGAAGAAGCAATGCTATCCGAAGCTTTTAATGTACAAGAAAATAGCAGGTTAGGATGCCAGATTTCAATAACAAAAGAGCTAGAGGGCTTATCCTTTGAACTGGCTCCTGAATAGTTTAATTTTAATTAATACAAGTAGCTCCTGCCGCTTCTAAATCAGCAATATAAATAGCGTATCGGATTTCAGTACTTTCTCCGTTTACAGATGCATTGCCATTACTTTCCTCGCAAACCTCAAAAGGTATGGTTTGTGATGAATTACAAATAACGCAGGAAACAGTGTCGTCCTCTTTGCAGGAAATAACTATAATTAATATAATAATTGTGGCTAATATCTTTTTCAATGCAGTTGCTTTGTTTTATAATAACGTTATTCTTATTTTTTAAGTCACTCTTTATCCTGTTTTTCTTCTGTATTAATAGGTTTCCCTAAGTAAACCAATGTAAATCCAGTAGCGTCGTCGTCAGTATTTTTATTAAAAGAAGAAATAATGGTTAATGCTCCTTTTTTGTCTTTTAGAAATAATGGAATTGTATTTTTATTAGTTATCGTCTGTTCAATAAGCCTATTATAATGTGGTTTATCGATTATTAAAACCTCATTAATTATTGGATAATCCTGTGCCGTTCTAGTTAATAATGAAAAATCGTCTGTATGAGAAAACAAGCCTTCCTTTGGATTGTTTGTTGGATCGTTTTTTTCTTCTTCAGTTACTAACCTAAAGGCCCCATTTTCTCCAAAATGATTTTTAAATTTTTGAATTGCATATTTATTAATGTCAGCACTTCCTGTTAATGCCATTAAAAATCCTATGTCATTTAATTCTATATTGTCGTCTAAAGCATCTGAATAAATATCGGTCATCAAAGCCTCTAGTCCTAAGCTTTTTGCTTTTGCAATATTAGTTTGGTTGCTGTCTATTAAAACTACATGGCGATTGTTATTTTTAAGATAAACTCCTATTAATTGAGAAACTTTTGAAGCGCCTACAATTAAAATTCCATTTGAATTTTTTAAGAAAACGCCTGTTATTTTTGCAAAAAGTCTTGCGGTAGTAGCGTTGAGCAAAACCGTCCCCATTACAATCATAAATACTAATGGTGTAATGTACTCAGCATCTACTATGCCCTTAAAAACTAATGTTAAGCCAAATAAAGATGCAATTCCTGCAGCAACAATTCCTCTTGGACCAACCCAGCTTATGAACATTTTTTCTTTAAATGATAATGAAGAGTTATAAGTACTTAACAAAACGCCAATTGGTCGAATAATAAATACAATAACTGCAAAAAGAGCTGCTGTTTCCCATTTATAAATCAACATTAAATCTTTAAAATTAATATTGGCTGAAAGGAGAATAAATAATATAGAAATTAGAAGAATACTAAGGGATTCTTTAAAATAAAGCAATTCTTTTAAATATTTTGATTGAGAGTTTCCTAAAACCATTCCCATAATCACTACCGCCAATAATCCCGATTCATGTGAAAAGCTATCGGATAGAACAAAAACACCTAGTACAGATGCCAAGGCAAATACATTTAGTAAGTAATGAGGAATCCATTTTCTGTTAATCGCAAAATTTAATGCGTGAGCAAAAGTAAAACCAAAAGTAGAGCCAAATAATACAATTTTTCCAAACTCAATTAAAGCAGTTTTGGTATACTCACCTCCAGCTCCTACACTTATAAATTCGAACACTAATACGGCCACTAATGCGCCTATTGGATCTATTAATATTCCTTCCCATTTTAAAATTGCCGAAATGTCTTTTCTAAGAGGTATATTTCTTAATATTGGTGTAATTACTGTTGGTCCTGTAACGATAATTAATGCTGAAAACAAAAAAGAAATTTCCCAGCTTAAATTAAAAATATAATGTGCTGCAATTCCAGCACCAAAAAAAGTTACAAGAGACCCTAAAGTTATTAACTTAGTAATAACAAGCGGTCCAACGTTTTTAATTTCTTTAAATTTTAAAGTTAAGCCACCTTCAAAAAGTATAATACTAATAGATAATGAAACAAAATAGTATAAATTTTTACCTCCAAACAATCCTTCTTCCCCGTTCCAAACAGGCTCTATCCACTTGGTTCCGTCTATTGATAAAAATTCTGCAGAGATAGGACCCACTAGCAAACCTATTAACAACAAGGGTAGAATAGCAGGAATCTTTAATTTCCAAGCAACCCACTGAGCTAAAATTCCTAAAATAATAACGCCTCCTAATTCTAACATTTAATAAATTTTGTGTTAAAAATACTAATTAATTTTATATGGCAAATGCTTAACCAATTGTCTTTTACCTATTGCTGAATAAAAAACATAAATATTTTAGCTTTTTTTATACTTATTCTTTGCAAATATGTATATTATGCCCTATGAATATTGAAAATAAAATTCCTTCTACTGGATTTAAAGGTTTGAAAGAAAACTGGAGGAGTGACTTTACAGCTGCAATTAGCGTATCCTTGGTTGCGCTTCCTTTAGCCTTAGGAATCGCAGTTGCTTCAGGGGTTACTCCTATGTCTGGTTTGATTTCGGCTATTATTGCCGGAATTGTCACTACCTTTTTTAGAGGAAGTAATTTAGCGATTAATGGACCCGCAGCTGGACTTATAGCTGCAATTCTTGGTGGTTTGGCGGTATTAGATAATAATATCAACTATGTCCTAGCGGCCATTGTTGTTTCTGGAGCCATTCAAATTTTACTTGGTTTGCTAAAAATGGGACGATTTGCAAAACTACTCCCTTCCTCGGTTTTACAAGGAATTTTAGCTGCAATTGGGATTATTATATTTGCAAAACAAATTCACTTTGCATTGGGAACAAGCTCAGATGCTGATACTATCATAGGAACGCTTATTGATGTTTTCTATAAAATTTCAGATATTAACCCTTTTGTTTTTATTATTTCCTTTTTAGGTGTTTTAATTCTGGTTTTTTATAAAAAAATCAATAACAAATTTATTCGTGTTATTCCGGCACCAATGTGGGTATTGCTTTTATCTATTCCTGTTGTATATGGTTTTGATTTTTTTAATAATCATGATATAGTTTTGTTTGGCAGCGCTTATAATGTAAATCCTGATTTGCTTATAAATATACCTAAAAACCCTTTAGATAGCATTATGTTTCCAGACTTTAGTAAATTTGCAACAATGCCATTTTGGCTAACTGTAATGTCAATAACGACAATAGGAACCGTAATTACCTTAGCGAGTGCGCGCGCAGTTGACAAATTAGACCCTTACAAAAGAACTACAAATTTAAATAAAGATCTCGTTGGTGTTGGTTTAAGCACAATGGTCTCTGGAGCGCTAGGAGGTTTGCCTATTGTTAATGTAATTGTTAGAAGTACGGTTAATGTAAATAGTAATGCTAAAACCAAATGGTCTAATCTATATCACGGGTTGCTTCTACTTTTATTTGTTGCTTTTCTAGCACCAGCACTAAAGAGTGTTCCTTTAGCAGCTTTAGCCGCAATATTAGTCTATACGGGATTTAAATTAGCTTCGCCTTTAGTTTTTAAAAACACCTACAATCAAGGTGTCGAACAATTGTTGTTTTTATCTTCAACACTTATAATTACTTTGTTTTCTGATTTGCTTTACGGAATTGTTGGGGGTATTTTTATTACACTAATTTTACATATGCTTTTAGCAAAAGTAGGAATCATTCCTTTTTTTAAAATGATTTATAAATCTGGGTCTAAACTAATTAAAATAGACAATGGAAGCTATGAAATTAAGATAAAAGGAATTGCTAATTTTTTATATGCACTTCAGTTAGATAAGTTATTAGATGCTGTTCCGAGAAGAGCAACTATCCAAATTGACCTGTCACAAACACGGTTAGTTGACTTGTCAATTATGGAAAATTTAATTGAGTTTAAGCGTATCTATGATAACGAAGGAGGAACCGTTAAATTAAGTGGGTTGGAAAATCACGTTGCTTCTTCGAGTCATAACAGAGCACTAAAAATTGTTACAGGTCTTGTTAAAAAACGAATTACAAAAAGACAAATTCAACTGCAAAAAATGGCTTTAACTAATGGATGGTCTTTCGAACGTGAAGTGGATTGGAACACTTCTTATTTAAGAAATTTTCATTTTTTTGATTCTCGTCCAATTGAAATGAAAAGCAACTCTCTTCAAGGTGAAGATTTAGATAATAATATCCATTGGGAAATTGCTGATATTGTTTTTGATGAGGGTGCTTTACTAGCGCTTGAAATTTATCAGACTACGGTTCAAGTAATTCGATTACCCACTTCTATACCAAAATTCATAGTTGATAAAGAGGGTTTATTTGATAAAGTATTTAATCGAGTCAAAGTTTTTTCTGGGGTAAATCGTGATATTAATTTTAAAAAACACAAGGGATTTTCTGGTAAGTTTTTATTGAGCGGTGAGAACGAAGATGAAATACGTGAATTTTTCACGGATGAGCTTATTCGATTTTTAGAAGATAATGAAATTCACCATATTGAAAGCAATGGAGAGGCTTTAATGATTTTTAAATATCTTCATATTGCAAAAACTGATGAAGTTCAAAACATGTTAACTTTTGGTCTTAATTTATTGAAACACATGAACTTTAAAAGCAAATCAGAAAACATTTTCAGAAAAGATAAATAAAATAGATTATATCATATTATAATAATTTCTTAACAATGCTTTGTAATTTAATGCGATTTCTTATTTTGCATGCCTATGAATTTACACCCTATAGAAGCGGGAAATTTTAAGCTAGATGGCGGCGCTATGTTTGGCGTTGTTCCGAAACCACTTTGGTCTAGAACCAACCCAGCAGACTCGAACAATATGATTGATATTGCTTCTCGTTGTCTTTTAATTGAAAATGGAGACCGCCTGACTTTAATTGATACTGGTATGGGCAATAAACAAAGTGATAAATTCTTTGGTTATTATTGTCCTTGGGGAAATTTTACGCTTGAAAAGTCTCTAAATGAGAAGGGGTTCCATAAGAACGATATTACTGACGTGTTTTTAACTCACCTTCATTTTGATCATTGTGGGGGTGCGGTTCAACGCAATAAAAATCAAACAGGTTACGAACCTACTTTTAAAAACGCTACCTACTGGAGTAATGAAAAACACTGGAATTGGGCAACAAAACCCAATCGAAGAGAAAAAGCTTCTTTCCTGTCTGAAAACATTTTACCCATGCAAGAAAGTGGGCAGTTAAAATTTGTAGGCGATCCAAAAGAATATTTTTCAACTGCAAATGAATTAGATTTTGGAATATTTTTTGCAGATGGGCATACAGAAAAACAAATGATCCCACATATAGATTATAAAGGAAAAAAAATTGTGTTTATGGCAGACTTATTACCAACTGCTGGCCATTTACCACTTCCTTTTGTAATGGGATATGACACAAGGCCTTTATTAACCTTGCCTGAAAAAGAAATGTTTCTTAATATGGCAGCAGATAATGATTACTATTTATTTTTAGAGCATGATGCTCATAACCCTATTATTACAGTAAAACATACAGAAAAAGGGGTTCGCCTCAATGAATGTTTTGCTATTGATGAATTATTTAACTAAAAAACGATGAAAAATTTAAAACCTTTTTTACTAGCAACAACAACAATTTTATTAGCGAGCTGTGGGAGTAGTGTAGCGCCGATTGACGCAACACTTCTTAAAAGCTCAAACAGTCTAACTCATAAAACAGAAAAAGTTGAAGACGCACAACTTAAAGTTTGGAGTGCTGCAGATTTAGCTACCGACACGATTCCAGGGATGAGTGTTGATAAGGCATATGCCGAATTAATTCCTAATTTAAAAGGGACCAATGTAATTGTCGCTGTTATTGATAGTGGGATTGATATCGAACACGAAGATCTTAAAAACGTGATCTGGATAAATAGAGGAGAAATACCTAATAACGGAATTGATGATGACAAAAATGGATTTATAGATGATGTTCACGGTTGGAATTTTTTAGGAGATATTGTAGGGGAAAACCTAGAGTTTACTCGTATTGTTAGAAGGTATGATGCTAAGTTCAACGGTAAAGATATAACGGAAATTAGTGAGAGCGATTTGGAAACGTTTGATTTATACCAAAAAGCAAAAGCGGAGCAAAATAAAAATTACGAAGAAACAGAAGCAAATCGCGACAGATATGCTCAAATGTTAGAACAAGTTACTAATGCTAATAATCAGATTTCAAAAAAATTAGGGAAAGATGACTATACAGCTGATGAATTAGCTGCAATAATCGATCCTTCTGATGATGAACAAAAAAATATCGCTGTATTAACACAAATGTTATCATACGGCGGAAGTATTCCTGAATTTATGGTACGTCTAAATGGTGGTGTCGATTATTATGATGGTAGAATGGAAAATCACTTTAATATGAATACTGATTTTAGAGGAATTTTGAATGACGATCCTTATGACATTACTGATACTAATTATGGTAATAACGATGTTGATGGTCCAAATCCGTCAAAAGAGGATGCTTTGCACGGTACTCACGTGGCAGGAATAATTGCTGCACAAAGAGGAAACGGTATTGGAATGGACGGTGTTGCTCAAAACGTTGAAATTATGGTAGTTCGTGCTGTACCAGACGGAGATGAATATGATAAAGATGTTGCTTTAGCAATTCGTTATGCAGTAGATAATGGGGCAAAAGTAATTAATACAAGCTTTGGAAAGGGATATTCTCAAAACCCAGAGTGGGTTTGGGACGCCATAAAATACGCAGGCAAAAAAGATGTTTTAATTGTAAATGCTGCTGGAAACGATGGAATTGATTTAGATATAACTACTAGTTACCCAAATGACCAAAATGGAACTGGAGCAGAAATGAGTGATAATTTTATTACCATTGGTGCGCTTAATTACAAATATGGCGAAGAAATGGTTGCAACATTCTCAAATTACGGCGCTACTAGTGTAGATTTATTTTCTCCAGGTGTTAAAATTTGGTCAACTACTCCTTTAGATACTTACAAGTATTTACAAGGCACCTCCATGGCGTCTCCAAATGTAGCTGGGGTCGCTGCAATGATCCGTTCATATTACCCAAAACTATCTGCTAAACAAGTAAAGCAGGTTTTAATGGATAGCGGTTTACATACCTCTACTCCGGTAATTGTAGGAGGAGAAGAGTCAAATATTCAACCTTTTGATTCTATTTCAAAATCTGGTAATACAGCAAACCTATATAATGCCTTAATTATGGCTAGTAAAATGTAAATAATATGAAGTTAGTTTTAAATACTCTTATTGCGCTATTTATTTTTGTTGCTTCTGCACAAAACAACACCACTTATTGGCAACAAAAAGTAGATTATAAGATGGAAATTGACATGGATGTCGAAAACCACCAATACAAAGGGACTCAGGAACTAACTTATACAAATAATTCACCCGATACAATCTATCGGGTGTTTTACCACTTATACTTTAATGCGTTTCAGCCAGGTAGTCAAATGGATGTTCGCTCGAGAACAATTGAAGACGCGAGTAGTAAAATTTTAGATAGAATTTCTAAATTAACACCATCAGAAATAGGTTATATCAGGCCAACATTATTAACTCAAGATGGGCAAAATTTACAATTTAAAGTTGTTGGTACCATATTAGAGGTGCTATTAAATACTCCTATTCCACCTAATACTTCTACTGTCTTTAATATGAGTTGGGATGCTCAAGTCCCTATACAGATTAGAAGAGCTGGTCGTTATAATGCAGAGGGAGTTGCTTACTCTATGACTCAATGGTATCCAAAACTAGCTGAGTATGATTTTGAAGGATGGCACGCTGTGCCTTATATCGCTAGAGAATTTCATGGTGTTTGGGGGAATTTTGATGTTTCTATCAGGCTAGATGAAAACTTTATTATAGGTGGTACGGGTTATCTTCAAAATGCAGATAAAAAAGGTTTGGGAGGAAAATCAAAACGAAAAACTAGAACATGGCGTTTTTCTGCCCCTAATGTTCATGATTTTGCTTGGGCAGCAGATAAAGATTATATTCATGATACCTATCCAGGACCTAACGGGGTTACGTTAAATTTCTACTATAAAGACAATCCTGAAATACTTGAAAATTGGAAAGCATTACAGCCAAAAACGGCAGATTTACTTTCTTATTTCAATACACACATTGGTAATTATCCCTATAAACAATATTCTGTAATACAAGGAGGTGACGGAGGTATGGAGTATGCAATGTGTACTTTAATAACTGGCGAACGGAACTTAGGAAGTTTAATTGGTGTTACAGCACATGAGTTGGCGCATACTTGGTTTCAGTTTTTACTAGCAACCAACGAAAGCAAACACGAATGGATGGATGAAGGCTTTACGTCGTATATTTCAAATATGGCGATGAATGAATTAATGGAAGAAGAAAAAGAAAACCCTAACGCGGGTTCTTACAGAAGTTATAATTACATAGCAATTAGCAACAAAGAACAGCCTCAAACAACACAAGCTGATCGTTATAGCACCAATATGGGATATGGAATTGCAGCATATAGCAAGGGAGCTGTTTTTCTTTCACAATTGGGTTATGTTATCGGTAAAGAAAATTTAGATAAAACATTATTGCGCTATTTTAAAGAGTGGTCTTTTAAGCACCCTACGCCTAACGATTTTATTAGGGTGGCCGAGAAAGTATCTGGGGCAGAGTTGGATTGGTATTTAATGGACTGGACACAAACAACAAATACAATTGACTACGGAATATTAAAAGTACTTACTAAAGACAGCGAAACCAAAGTGTCTTTAGAGAGAATTGGTTTAATGCCTATGCCTATTGACATAAGCGTCGCTTATGAAGATGGTTCTGTTGGAGCATTTTATATTCCGCTACAGATGATGCGCGCCGATAAACCAAACCCTATTCCAAATCAAGAATGGACTGTGTTGCCAGATTGGGCATGGGCTAATCCAACCTATGAGTTTGATATTTTAAATGGTAAAAAAGTAAAAACAGTAACGATTGATCCTTCAGGATTAATGGCAGATGTCAATTTAGAAAACAACAGGTACAAGGTGGAGTAATTTTAAACTAATCCATAGTAAAAAAGAAATATTCATTACAATTTGAAGCAATACTGTAAGCAATAAAAACAGCGTTTCCTCGTTTTTATAATCAACTGCTATACAGCCAACAACAATGATTTAGATATTGGTTTTTAATAAAGAACTAATACTCTTTCATATTTCTTACTTTTACAGTTATGAACTTCCGTTTTCCAAAATCAGAAAAACTTAAAAGTAAAAAAATGATAGAGCTTCTTTTTGCAGAAGGTAGTTCTATTAGTAAATACCCAATAAAAGTACTTTATCTTCCGTCTGACGATATAAAAAAAACACAAGCTGCTTTTGCGGTCCCTAAGCGCAATTTCATAAGTGCCGTAGACAGAAATCGCATAAAAAGACAGCTTAGAGAAATTTACAGGCTTCAGAAACATTTGTTAAAAAATGAAAAAGAATTAAAGTTTAGTTTGTTCTTTTTATATATTGGCAAGGAAAAATTACCCTATTCCGCAATTGAAACATCGATTACGTTTCTGATTAATAAAATATAATATGAAAAAGAAGATTCTCATTCCTATTCTTGCTTTAGGAGTCCTTTTTACAACCCTTAGCTTTAAAGAAGGTTTTTTTGAAATCGCCAAACAAATAGAAATATTCACCACGCTTTTTAAAGAGTTAAATATGAATTATGTGGATGAAACCACTCCTTCAGATTTAATGAATAAGGCGATTAAGGGAATGTTAGAAGGTTTAGACCCTTATACCGTTTATTGGGATGAACAAGAAGTAGAAGATGCTCGCATTAACAACTCTGGAATGTATACGGGGATTGGAGCAACAGTTAGGAACAAGGATAATAAAATGATTATTATCGAGCCTTTTAAAGGATTTCCAGCGGATAAGGCTGGCCTAAAATCGGGCGATCAAATTATTAAAATAGGAGACATTACGCTATCAGACAACAAAGGGGATGCTAGCGAATTATTAAAAGGTGTGGTAGATTCTAAAGTGAAATTAACCTATTTACGCGAAGGAAAAACAGAAACAACTACCTTAACTCGAGGTGCTATTGATGTTCGTGCAGTACCATTTTACCAGTTAATAAATAAAGATATTGGTTATATCGTGCTTTCTAAATTTAATAGAAAAACTACTACTGAAACAAAAGTGGCTTTAGAGGATTTAAAGTCGCAAGGGGCAACTAAAATTATACTTGATTTAAGAGGAAATCCAGGCGGATTATTAACGGAAGCTGTTAACGTTGTTAATTTATTTGTTCCGAAAGGAGCCGTTATTGTAACTACAAAATCGGCTATAAAAAAGTATAATAAAACCTATAAAACTCAAAAACCTGCTTTTGATACAGAAATACCGCTAGTAGTTTTAGTGAACGGAAGAAGTGCGTCGGCTAGTGAAATAGTTTCTGGTGGATTACAAGATTTGGATAGGGCGGTTATAATTGGAGCGCGTAGTTTTGGAAAAGGATTGGTACAGCGTCCAAAAAAGCTAACCTATGGTACCCAATTAAAAGTGACTATTTCAAGGTATTATACTCCAAGCGGAAGATGTATTCAGGCGCTTGATTATTGGAATCGTGATGAAAATGGAGATCCGGTTCGTGTAGCTATTAAAGAATACAATTCTTTTAAAACAAAAGGAGGAAGAACGGTTTATGATGGCGGGGGTATTGTGCCCGATATTGAATTAAAATCAGGGAAATTTAGTCCAATTACCACTGCTTTGCTTAAAGATCAGGCGATTTTTGATTATGCTACTAATTATTATTACACTCACAAGGTGGAGGATTGGAATAGTTTTTCATTTTCTAATAGTGACTTTCAAGATTTTCTACAGTTTTTAAAAATGAATAATTTTGAATACGAAACTGAATCTGAAAAGTTATTTTCAGAAGCTTTACGTAAATCTGAAGATGAGCATTTACAAAAAGAAATTTCTTCTAGTTATAATCAATTAATGATTGCTGTAGATAATGCTAAGGAAAAGGCTTTGGTCGAAAAGAAAGAGGAAATTATTAATTTATTAAGCGATGAAATATTAAAGCGATATTTTTATCGTGACGGGATGTATAGGTATCATTTAAGTCACAGTCCTGAAATTTTAGAAGCGGTTTCTGTGCTTAATAATGAATCGAGATACCGAAAAATATTAAAGTAACATATGGAGGTATATTTAGGTTATTTTGAACATTTACCTGCTTGGGTAAAAGCCGCCTGGATACTTTTTTTTCTTGCTTTTTTTTGGATAATAGAAGGGTATTATTCATTTTATAAAAACCCTGTTAGTAAGTGGAAGCATGCTAAAATCAACATACTTCTTTTATTGCTAGTTGTAATTATTAATTCGTTTTTTGGAATTTTACTAATCTTTGTTGATGGATGGCTAAGTGATTCTGGTTTTGGATTGCTTAATTATTTAGATACTCCGATTTGGGCTAAATTATTAATTTCAATTGTAGTTTTGGATTTTACCTCTCAATATTTTGTGCATTTTTTATTGCATAAAGTTAGATGGATGTGGCGCCTACACATTGTCCATCATACCGATAAACACGTGGATGTAACTACAGGAACTAGACACCATCCGTTGGACTTTTTAATACGTGAAACCTTTGCTTTGATAGTGGTGGTATTAATGGGAATGCCTGTTTCTTTTTATTTTTTATATAGAATGATCACCATCCCTTTTACTTACTTTAATCACGCAAACATCTCCTTACCCCTTTGGTTGGATAAAAGCTTAAGTTATGTAATAGTTTCTCCTAATATGCATAAATTTCATCATCATCATAAATTGCCTTGGACGGATAGTAATTTTGGAAACGTGCTTTCTGTTTGGGATCGTATTTTCGGAACCTTTGTTTACGGTGATCCAACTAAAATTATATATGGCTTGGATTCTTCAAATCATACCGATGATGAAGACGTTGTGTTTCAGTTAGGAGTTCCTTTCAATAAAGATGTTAAATCTATTGACAAATAAATTAAAAAAGAAATAAGAGCTTGTTCTAAGGCATTAGTTAACGGTGTTGTTGTAAAATTAAGTTGCTGAAGTTCTTATCATAGCAACATGAGGAATACCATCTTCCAAATATTTTTTGCCAATAGATTTAAAGCCTAATCTGATATAAAATTTATTTAGATAACATTGAGCGGATATTTTTATAGTTTTCGTATTATAATGTTTTTCTATTGCTTCAATAGAGCTGTTCATTATTTTATTTCCTTTTTTATATTTCCGTTGAGATTCTTTTACAACTACTCGTCCAATAGAGGCTTCTTTAAAATAATCTCCTGGCTTAAAACAGCGCGTATAAGCAATAATTTTATTTTCAACTACCCCAAAAACATGTAGTGCTTTTTGGTCTGTCCCGTCGATGTCCTGGTAAACACAATTTTGTTCTACTACAAATACTTCCGAGCGTAATTTAAGTATGTCATATAATTCACCTATAGACAGTTCATTAAATGTTTTTATGTTAATTTTCATATAATCTATGCATCTGATAGTAAAGCTTAGCTTCTATACAATATGCCTCCTATAACTTGAGTAAGTGTTATAAGTATATTTAATCCAATTGTAAAGAGTAATTTTTCAACTTTTAATTCACTATTATCATGGTTTTTTAAATAGTTATGAGTGTTATTTGGTTTGATAAAATTAAAAACAAGGGATTTTATCAACTCTGGTTTGATGTCTTCCTTTTTCAAATTTAGTGTTTAAAAAAACATCCACCATAGCAACTGCTTGAGGAATGCTTGTATACCGCGCTGGGATGCTTAAAATATTTGCATTATTATGAAGCCTAGCGAGTTCGGTAAGTTCTTTATTCCAACAAAGTGCGGCTCGTACTTCTTTATATTTATTTGCCGTCATTGCAGCACCGTTTCCAGACCCACAAATTATAATACCTAAATCAACTTTATTTACAGCCACATCTTTAGCAACAGGATGTATAAAGTCTGGATAATCTACACTGTCTTCAGTGTCTGTTCCATAATTTGTAACAGATATTCCTTTAGATTCTAAAAAACTTATAATTGCTTCTTTATATGCTGGTCCTGCATGATCATTCCCAATGGCTATATTCATTTCTATTTTATTATTTTATTAATGTTCGTTTTTTGTTCTAATTCGGTTCCACCTGACATTGAATTAGATACAATTTTTAAATATTTATCGTTATATTTTGAATGAGATTTATGACAATTAGGATTATTTTTAATCCATTCAGGTATTATTTTCATATTTTTATGAGCAATTTGTTTAATAACAGTTGACATTTTTGTATAAAGTTCGTCATCTTTAACCCATTCATTATTCTCTTTTATATACAATATTTCACGTTTCATGTCGGTACAATGAAGAGGACGCTTATAAATGTCCAATTCTTGGAGTTTATTGATTAAAATGCGTGAAATTCCTCCT
>ERZ887851.1382-NODE-1382-length-20909-cov-25.789105_pt1 | contig 20909 bp, 15 predicted proteins | sample MGYA00521100_ERZ887851 | MGnify/ENA primary metagenome ERZ887851 (study PRJEB32303, sample SAMEA104408602) | aquatic metagenome | biome: Brackish water; feature: Pelagic; material: water | place: Baltic Sea | collected 2014-06-06T16:11:00 | depth 11,444 m ... | reverse complement strand
CAAATCTTTCATTATATGCAATAGCGTTACTTTCATTAAATTGCTTTAAATAAAGGTTTTGAAATAAGTTTTTGTTTTCCATTTTTAATTTTTATTATTGACCCCCAGCCATTCCACCAGCTATTCCAGCTAATGACCCAAACATTCCAGTCATTGCTTGAGTACTGTCTGACGCGGCTTGCGCTTCTGCTTGCCTAGACGCTCCAAGCATAGCTGCAGTTCTATCTAGTTGTTGCATTTCCCTGTTTTCTGTTTGACCAAAAACAAACTGTTTGCCAGCTACGTCAGCTTGTTGCATTCTTTGACCCTCAGATATAGCTATTCCTTGCATTCTTTTTTCTTCAGCTAATTGCTTGTCTTGCAACTGCTGTTCTCCAGCTGCTCGCTTGTCTTCATTTTGTTTTTCTTGCATTTCAATGCTAGCTGCAACACCTTTTTTAGATTTTAAAGCAGCCTGAGCTAACGCTGTAGCTCCTCCAGCTCCACCACCTGTGGCTCTAATAGTGTCTAATGTATTTGCTAAAGCTAAATCAGCTTCTTCAATTTTCATCTCAGCTGCACCTGTTGCTACTGATAAGTTTGCAAAAGGATTTGACATTTGAGAAGACAAGTTTGTAGCTAAGTCAGACAAGTTTGTAACTCCTTCATAAGGGTTTATTATCGCCTGCCTACTACTTTCTAATGTATTTAGCTTGCTTTGAAGCCTAGCTCTTTCTCTAGCCGCAGCTCTTTCTCTTCTTTTAGCCGCGCTTGAACCAAAAAGTCCTGCAGCTACAGAAAAAGCGCCTCCTATTATTGCTGGTATCATATATCTTTATTTTTAATATCCATTTGTTGTTGTTGCTGAAGAACTTACCATAAATAGTTTACGTTCTTCAAATTGATCTTCAGGACCTATACGCATAACACATGTTAAGAAATAACCTTTAATACCACTTAGATCTTGACCCGAAAGTATTTCCGCGTTATTAGGCGGTGTTACATTAAATAAGTTTGCTGCGTAAGTATCTTCTTTTAGCTTAAAGTTGTTTACAAATAACCCAGCTTCCATATCGGCTAGTGAGCCATAAAAAGGAACTGCTTGCTCTACAGAAAGAGATGTGTCGGTATTTGTTTTAGCTATTCCTAATCCCCAACCTGAATCTCCTTCATAACTTATTGTCTTAAAGCTTTTAGTTACAGATGGGTTTTGATTTAATACAGTTGTTATACTAGAAATATTGGGTGCTGAATGAAAGTTAGCTCTTTGGGTTCCTTTGTAATGCTGCCAAACCTTTCTATCTTTATAAGTGTAAAAGTTATTTCTAACACTGAAAGATTGATCTGGCTCAAAAGAATACCTACTAACCCATCCGTTAATATTGTCATCAAACACTAGTGTATTATACGAATTAACTGGTTGTAAAGAAAGAGTGTACTGTTTGTTATGCTGATCCCATCCACCAATTATCTTACCGTTGTCACCAACTTTAGCTAAGTTATCTCTAAAATAATCTATCATACCATATCTAGAGATTTCTTCTAAACCATCTGTAGACAATCTAAGTACTGTGTTTTGAACTCTATCTGTAAAGTACTTTCTAAAGCCGTGAATTGCAAAACTTTCTGGATTATTACTTATTCCATATTTTCCAGAGTATGCTCTAATTTGTCCTATAACCAAGTTACCGCTAGTAGTCAAAGGTTGACCCTCAGCAGAGTATATAGCGTCTTTGTCTATTAAAGCGTTACTAACTTTTGATTCTTGGAAAATAATTAAATTAGTATCTTCCGAGTAGAGTTTTTGTATAGATCCATTTACTGGGTCTAAGCTTCTAGTTATCTCTTCGCCTACAGAAAACTGGTTTGTATTATTTACTCCAGTTCTAGAGTTAAATATACCAGAGTATATCATAGAATTAAATCTATGGTTCTGAGTTATGTCATCTTCTACTATGTAAGCCTTAACGCCTAAGTCAACATCTGTATTGTTGTAACCTCCTCTAATTCTAGATTCTTCTACATACCAATCACTAGCTTGCGTTGTTGCGTAAGCTCCAGGTATAAACGTAAAGTCCTGTAAAGGACCAAATCTCAGCTCATCACCAGGCGCTAACGGCGTTACAGTCTGAGGCACAGCGCTGACTGTTATTACACTCCCACTGACTGCTGTTACATAAACTTCATTCTGTATTGGGTTTAAAATTGAAGCACTTCTAACCAACTGGCCAACAGCTGGGGTTCCAGTTTCAGCCGACACCGTTATATCAAGTCCATTTATAGAATCAAAATCAGCTATGCTGTCAATGACATCTACTATTTTATCTAGCTTCTTTATCCAAAAAGAGTTAAAGTATTTTAGCTCGAGTGTTGCTGCCATATTTTATTATTACTTGTTTTTTTATTAATTTAAGCGTTTAGTTCTTGAGCTATTGGGCTTAACCCTCTGTCTCCATCTCTACTAGACGAGTACGGTCCAAGATTAACCACGCTACCGTCTGCATCAAGCCTAACGCTGCCAATTGGCGTTCCTGAAGGCAATGGCATTAAATCATCCCAACCTGTAGGTGGTGTTGCAACACCGCTATCAAACGCTGTTGAGTAGTTTAAATAATTTGGGGCAGGATTTTTTTGGTTATACAGTTTAAATAAAGACTCAGAGTTGTCGTTGTTGATTATACTAAAAACATTCGTGCAAGCTGGATCATAGAAAAATTGACTAACAGTGTTTACTCTACCTACAGTACTGTAAAGAGTTGTATTAGCGTTTTGTGCAAATGGGTTTAATAAACCAGCTGTTCTACCTATACTTATTGTTGTGCCGCTTGGAATAGAGGATGTTATTTGTTTGCTTAATCTTACTTTATTAACATCTCCACCTACGTTTATAACTGTTGTAAAAGTGTCTACTTGAATACCTGTGACACTTTGATCAAGATTTAAATACGGAGAAATACCGTTATTAGTTATGCTTGCAGCTGTAAAAACTAACTCATCATCTCCAACCGAAGCTGTCTGAGCTAGTACGTAGTTTTGAAAAGGAACTTTAGCTTTGTCTTTTTGAGTTTGATCAAATGGAGCAGTTGTAGTAAACTGAGAATTATAACCTACAGGAAACGCTCCTGGCACTAGACTAGTATAAGTAGGGTTTACGCTGAATTGAGCTGGATTAGTTGTTGGAGCAAACCTAAGCTCTCCAGTTGGCGCGGTGACGGTATACTTAAAGTTTAAATCTTGAACACCCACCGACATAGTACCTCCATTTGACTCACCAGTTGGATACCAAACTCCGCCAGCAGGAGAATTAATAGTCCCAGGGGCTTGAAAAGAAGTATTTGTAAATCTATAAATAACACAGTATTCGCCAGGAAGCGCAGTTCCATCTAAAACAAAGCTGTCTTCTCTACTTGCTGTTCTAGCTTCGCCTGCTTGGGTTTGATTAGAAAATTGAACTTTTGCAAAAAGATTATTTCCATTAGCTGTAGAACCTGTACAAGCATTCCCCCAGCCACTTGTTGGCACTGATTTATTAACATCAGAAACCTGAACCCAGGAGGCGTTATTACTTGCGTAATCAGTTTCTCCTGTTTGTAAATCAGTAACTAAACCTCTACGATATATCTTATAATCTAATTCCACTTGACCAGCGTCAAGAGTGTCTCTGTTGAAGCCAATACTGCTAGTAGACCAATCGCCGTTTGCTATAACTTTATTTGTTATTAAAACCTGTCCACTTATTAAGCCTTGTGGGGATGTAGAGCCGTTTTGTACTTCTACATTAATTCCATCTGCAAAAGGCCCACTGGTACTCCATGAGTTGCCGTTTTTATCTAAAGGAACAACGTAATCATTTGGAGATGGTTCTGGTAATATTGCAGTAGGGGAAATTGAGCTGGATTCATTATTACCCATATTGTTGCTAAGTGGGTCGGTGTTTATATTTATTCCTCTAGGACCCATATAAAGTACTGCAAACTTAACGTTACCAGAAGCACCTGAGCTTATCGAGCCACCTAATGTTGTTGGTCTGGCTATTCTATTAGAAACCGTATTTGTTGTACACATTCTTACAACGCCATCATTTCCGCCAGCTGAAACGCACAAACCAAAACCACCCTTACCAAACCCAGTAATCGTAGGATCAAATGTGTATTGGTAAAACCCCTGAGTTGGATCAGTCGTGTTGGGGAAACCTCTATAATTGTAAACATTTCCTTTAAAAATATCAGCTTGATCTATATGAAAACCTCCAGGGGTTTTTTCTTGACCTACAGTTATAACTACAGATTGGCTAACGCAGTCTGTTGATATACTGTTAAACTCATTTGATAAACCGGTTGTTAATGCATCTACGTTATATGCATCAGTTACTCGCACGTTTAAAGTGTAAACACCTATTGGTAATGCGGTAGTTCCAGTTGGAAGATCTACAGTTATGTTGCCAGATTGATCTATATTGAAGTACTGACCACCAGTTAATATTTCGTAAAATATATCAGACTGAACATTAGCTCCAGATGATTGAAAAGCACCATTTTTAGCAACAATGGTTGTAACTACAGTAGCTTGTTGATCTATTGTAACGCTGTAGCTGTCACAACCACCTACAATAATAGGCTGTTTATTTCCTAACCTACCAGTTATTGGAAGTGTTTCTGTAAGCGTTTGACCTTGAGAGTCAAATGAAACTTCTATATTAAATGTGTAGCTCTGCAAAGTTTCTGCATTTCTATTAAAAACAAAAGGAATACTAGGATTTTCAACAATTTTAAGTCTATACTCACCAGGGTTTGATGGACCTGTTGCTTCTAATTCAAAATCACTAAGACGCGCGTTTGTAGCGCCATCAACAACACTAATTAATGTAAGAGTGGTGGTTCCAACCAAAGGACTTCCTTGATTGTTAACCGCTGTAAAAGCGTTTGTAATATAAGCGCTATCTGGGTTTCCAGTGCCTGTCCCTGCTTGGCTTGGGTCTTGATCTTCAAAATGCGTATAACCGGTTGCGGTAAATCCAACAGGTCCGTCGAACCCAGTTAAAACATCGTCGTTTAAATCTGATATCAAACCAGTGGAAGCAGTTTCCCAGAATATTTCTAATTGAGATTTTATAGGTTTTGTTTCGTATACACTTAAGAAGGGTATCATTTGCCCCGTAGTTTCACCGATTGCATTAACTGTTGATATACGAGCAACCAAAGGATTTGACTCTAGTTGGTACAAGTTTAAAGCAGCGGAACCTCTGATGTTTTTTACTCCATTTGCTAGAAAATTCAAATCTGTAGCTGTAGATATAGTGTTTACTGTATCAGCTTTTCTAGATGGATAATACTGTTTGTTTTCCTCTTTAACAAACTCAAATGTAGTTGTTGGATTTGGGTTTCCATATATTAATTGTGGAGGCGTAAATGTTATAGTAGCATTAGTGCCTATGGCATTAAGCTCATTACTTACAACAACAGTGTCTTTTAGCCAGTTATCTGGGTACAAGTCTTTAATCGCGGTTCCGCCGTCTAAGGCCGTTATAGAGTCACCGGCAGTTATAGCGGCAAGAATTGCCATGCCATCGCTTGTTGTTGTGTCGTATACTATTTCGTCAGTTTTTTGAGTATTCTGCTCTGGGACGCTAGTACCAAAGAGCATTTGCAAAGTGAGTCCAAAGTTTTCTACCCTGCCGTATAGCTCAACGCTACTTCTAAATTGTTTTTGATCTGGACCAACTTCAGTTAAATCTCTGGGTATTTTGTTTATGTTGTCGTTTATGAGAACTACATGAGCTGTCTTGTTTATTTCGTTGACAGGAAACGAAGTGGTGTCAACCCCATATTGTGTCACTGACTGAGGGTATATAAATTTTATCAAATCATTTGCTGTTACTGAAACCTGCCTGTCTAATGTGACTTCAATGTTGCCAGCGTTTACGTCTACATCTGTAACAAGCACTGAATCCGCGGTTCCAAAAGCGGCATTGAGGTTTTGAACAGTCATTCCTGTAATTATATTTTGAGAGCTTGGGGATGTAGCAAAAATTATTATGCTACTTGATGTTACAGAGCTTAGCGCTGGTATTATTTCAGTTTGAATATTCAAAACATTACTACCAGACGTTTGACCTTTAGGATAACCATTTAACATGCCTGGTAAATATGAATTGTAATACTGCTGTTCCTGTTGTTTTACTACAACTTTATAAGAATACCATCCACGCGCGTTTATATTATAAGCAAATCTAGTGTTAGCCACGGCAGCAGGTTGAGTGTTGTCAAACAAGTACAAAGAGTTAATTTGACCGCTTGTGGTTATAACATAAGGATCTATGCTTGTGCCTGTACCTGTTTTAGTCAAAACCTCGACGTAGTCTGTAAACTGACCTCTCATGTAACTATCTACTTCTGGCACTTGATTTTGCGTAGGAAACAACGGATCTAAACTGAAAGTGTAAACGCTGCCGCTTATAGTGGCGGTGTTTGTTATAGCAAACCCTTCACTTGTGCTGATTGGGTTTGCATAAAGACCAGGAGTTCCTGCTTGTGTATTGTCTGAAACTGATATAGGTGTGTTAACTAAAACTCTTAACGCGTTACCAAACCACTTTTTCACGTCTAATTGATCGTCTTCGTAAGGTGAATATATCGTAGACCCGCCAAAAAGTTGACCAGCTGTTGTTACACCTTTATCATTTGAAGAAAGAACTACAGAGGATTGTCTGTTGTATTTGTCCGCTAATATAAAACCTACCTGGTAATTTCTGTTTTGTTTTAAAGTGTGATTTGGATATTCTATAAAGTTTGTAAACTCATCTGTTTTATTTTGAACACTAACGTTGTAGTTTATGGGATCAGGGCTTGTCCAAGCGTCTCTGTAATTACCATATATAACTCTGTTTCCAGAAACTTCTTGAGCTCTTGCTCTAACTGGAACTTTGTCATAAACTCTTACTGTTTGCGCTTCTGGAAGCGTTTTGTAAGGTTTTGATGATTTATAAGTGTATGTAAATATATTTGTATTAGCGTAAACTGAAGATGCTATCTCGTTTGCTGAAATAGTTTTTAAAACACTAACAGTTAACCCCTCACTTTCTTTATATAAAATATCTATTTCAGATATATTATAGCTAGTCGAAAGCTTAGATCCGATAGTTGGTAAAGGTATTAAAAGCTCTATATTGTTAACGTTGTTTTCAAACCAATCAACAATTGTACTTCTAAGTGCACTTTCTTCGTTACCGTTTATAAAATAGCCTTTTTGCTTAGGTATAAAACATATTTGAGTAAATGGAGCAAATGTAGAGTACTCATTGTCATTATATCTCAGTCTATAACTAAATCTAACGTATCTGCTTTCTAAGTAATCTGGATCACCAGACCAAGAAGTATCGCTTGATGCATCGGTCATGGTAGATGTTAAAAAGCTAACGTCTTGATTGTCTATAATTTGTATACCTAAGAAGTTGGCATTTCCAGTAGAAACCGTGACCTGATTTGTACCTGTGTTTACAGCTGTCACTTGAACATATTCACTTCCTTCAACAGTAGAGCTTATCATAAACATACCAACTGTTATACCTACAACACTGTCAACTATAAAAGTTGTAACCGAAGACGCAGCAGTTTGATTTATTTTTGTATCTATTTTTTTAAACAACTGAATAACATCTACAGGAGCATATTTAGCAACTGATATTTGATGCTCTGTTGTATAATATCCTGGTGTAGTAAGAGCTGTATCAATGTTTATCTTTCTTGGTTGATTTCTGTTATCAGTCCAGAATAATAAGTTTTCTATTAAATTAACACCTGTTATAGTATATTGATTGTTTGTTGCAAGATTTAACCAATAACCTTCAACTAAAACGCTAGAGGTTATATTCTCAGAATTATTGAAATCAACAAGTATAATAGAACAATAATTAGTGCTAGCCGCGTCGTTTATTTGCGTTTCACTGCTGTCTTCGTAATCTGTTATAAAAAATATTGCTATGTTTTTAGAATCATTTTCTATTTTACCTATACACTTAGCTGCGGTTGGAACGTTAAAAGTAACAACAGCAGTATTACCTAGAACATTTTGAGCTGTACCAACGCTAGAAGATTCAGATTTACCTACAGTTATATTTAACGCATCTCTATATTCGCCAGTTGGAATAAGCCTATCGTCTAAGTCTTTGTTCATTTTAGACTTTAGAAAAGTGTTTTGAAGTTTAGCCATTTAATTTTAGTGTTTAATCCATTTAGATTTACCTCTCATCACTTGAACTATTTCATCAAGTTTAATGTTAGATAATCTTATTTTCGCGTTTCTTAACTTAGCTCTACTATCTTTCTTCAATCTTTGAACAACGTATTCAGGTTGGTTAATTCTAGTAGATATAATAGAGTATAGTATGTAAGCATAAAGCGCGTCCTCTGCCATCTTAGGCACCTTAGAATCCATTTCGTAAGCTAAACCATCAGATATGTATTCTAGTACTATTAGTCTATTTGCTAGATTACTAGAAAAAGACATTTTACCCTCTCTATCGTTTAGTGTAAACCAACCATTTGTTTGAGCAAGCTGCGGCTCAAGACCGTATTGTCTACCCCAGTTCCAGCTACCTTCAAATCCGTAAGCATTTTGAAAATCAATAGCTTCGTCTATGTTGTTGAGAAGTTGACCGTTTAGTAAATTGTCATTTGCTTTAGCCCAACGCTCTTCAGTTATCGATGTACCTTCTAGGTTTTCACCAAAGTTATCTTGAGTAGGAACACCTTGAGCATCTTGAATAGGATTTTCGTATGGGTTTATAGTTAAGTTGTTTGCAGGGTATATAATTCTTTTTACACCAAGTTGGTCTATAAAAGAAACCCTCACATAATTAACATAGTCTTGAGGTAAAACCACACTTAAGCTGGGTGGTATTGTAAGCTCTTGAGACTTAATACTTCTTAATGTATCATAGCTAAATTCTTGAAGTCCTCGCTTAGCGTGAAATATAACATCGGTTCTTTTAGAATCTTGTATTAGCTTGTGATTACCAACATATCCAACTAAAAAGTTATTTACCACGTCTTTTAATGATAAGTATTCATAACCTCCATAATTATTTTCAACAGTTTGTCCATATGCTTTTTCAGCTTCTGTACTACCATATAATCCACCATCTAGTTTTTTTAACTGAACAACTATGTACAAACCAGTAGCTGGAGCTACAGGAAATGTTACTGCGTTATCTACAACTGTAAACGTTGTGATATATTCTGAGTAAGATCCAGGTAATCCAGTAGAACTTGTATATAACTTAAAATTATTTAAAGAATAATTAATATCATTAGGATCAAAACTTCCTAAAACCAAGTCTGTGTCAAATGTAGTTTTAAAAGCCAATGTAGCGTTATCACCTCTAAAGCCTTGAGCTCCTTGGTAGTATTGTTGATTTGTTTCAGTTACTAAGCTCATTTGTTTAAGATTTTTCGTTTACGTTGTCTTGTTGCACTTGCTGAGAAGCTACTTGTATTATTGTAGGGTCATTTATGATAACGCCTGAATATAGTAGTATTTTTTGAACTAAGCTAGTTTGTTCTGTTGGATGTAGTTCAAAGTTTACAGATGTAGCAGAGTTATATATGTATTGATAATTTGTAGACTGTGAAGCAGTAAAATTCCACACAGGATTTGTTGGTTTCTTTAAATAAGTACAGCTAATATCTGACTTTATTGTAGTAGGAAAAACACTTATTTGAAAGTCTCTGTATTTATATACTGGAAAGTAGTCGCTTGGTTTTGTTATAGGTGATAGATTCAACTCTAGTAATTCACTAGGTTGAACACCTTGAACTTCTTTTTCATCTTTATATATTACGGTGCCTAGCTTGTAGAAGTCTGAAGAGTAAGCAGAGACTGTTACTGTGAAAGCTCCTGAAGGAACAACCGCAAGTGTGATAGTTTCATTCGATATAGACCACTGCGAGTCTGATTGCTCAACTCCGTTAAAAAAAACTTTTATTAAACTTGAAGCAACATCAGAAGATGTTATTGTAGCTAACGTGTACGTAACAACAGTTGCGACGGTAGAGAATGTGTCTGATATAGATGGATTTGTCTGTGATGGTAATGTAAAATAAGGTCCTACATAATTGCAAGGGCCTGATTCTTGAAATACAGCTATTTTTTCACGTACGTTTTTAACTCTATCAGAATACTCTGAATCATTATCAGGTATTCTAAGTTGTTGATTTTCAGTTTGAAAATAAGAGTTAAATATATCTAACTGAACTTGAGTGGCTGTTTTGTTAAACTCATCAGGAGTTATGTAACCACGCTGTTCTTTGTTTAGTATCAACAAAACCGTTTGATATACTGTGTTTATATTTATAGCCATTTTTTATTTTTGTTATAATAAAAGGCCCGAGTTAACGAGCCCTATATTAGTATTACCTGTTTTTATAGTTTTTTATCTATAGACTTATAGATTTCTACTCCTTCGTCTGTTTTTAAGAAAGCCGCAAACGCTGAGTAAGGGTTTTCGTCAAAAGGAACGTTCATTAATTTTCGACCAGTTGACACCCACGTGAATGTTCTTTGATCTTGTGATAGACTTATAATGCCAACTTCCTGTGCTCTAATAGCAAAATTCCTTAGTTGTACATTTTCGTCATTAGCTAAGTTAATAAACAATGCAGGATTGCTTCTAGCAAATAACATTAAGTCTCTTTTAAGTTCTTTAGAACTCATTTCATTTACTTTAGAACCTAGTTCAACTCTTAATATTGCTTCTGCGTGATCTATTTCCATTGATCTAGCTGCATTCATAGCATCTATTTGAAGGTCTAAAACATCAAGTTCATCTTCAGCCACCGCTGTAGCGCTAAATTCTTCATATATTCTACCTTTTAAAGGATGATATAATGACAGTAACTTTTGCAAGTTCTGTTGTTCTTTTGGAACTATTAAATCTCCGTCTCTAAACCTTATATGACCCATAGTGCATTCCCCTTTTTGTTCATCTACTAAAGGTGAGTCTTGATTAGTTGCGTATCTTATTTCTTTTTGTTTTCCAGTTTCTTTATCAAAATATAGTAAAGCATGTTTTCTTGTATGCCTACTTGGAATTGTTAACGTTAAAGGGTTTTTGTTACCTTTTAAGTAATAAACTCTATCCTTGATTTCCCACGATGATTTTGCAGGTTTTACTGGAGTAGTAACTTGTGTTACCACTTCTTGAGGTGCAACCTCAACTTTTTTTGCTGTAGCTTGTTTAGCCATAATATAATAAAATTAAATAGTTTAAAAATGTGACAATAGCCTTAGTATACACCTAGTAAGGGGCTAATGTCATATAAAAACCCCCACCCGAAGGCAGGGATTGTTATTAATGTTGAATCATTAGATTCCTTTGAAAAGTACAAAGTTGTTAGCAGCTTGAGTTACTAAACATCTTTCAGATAGGAAGTTTACTTCCATAGCATCCAGAGTAGAAGTAAATGCTCCACCTGCAGAACCAGTTAACCAAGACTTCATACGACGATCATCAGCTTGTGAAGCTCTGTATCGCACGTGTAAGAATGGTCGACGAATATTAGTTCCTAATACCTGATCGTAAACTGTAGAAGTTCCAGCTGGTACTAATACACCTTCAATAGAACTAATACCGTTTATTCCTCCACGAGTAGAAGCGTCATTTAAGTATTTCCAGTCAGTCTTATAGAAATCGTAAGATCCTCTACGGAATCCGCTAAATCCTAAATTCAAAGCCATTTCTTCTGAGTTTTCAAATAAACCAAAAGCAGTTCCACCGGCAAATCCACCAGAGATAGCAGCTAGCATATCATCAAAATCAAGAGATGTTTGTCTTTGTAAGAATAACATATTTTCTTCAATTGCTCCTTGAGTATCTAAGTTCTTAAGGATAGCATCAAATTCGTCAAGTCCAGCAGCAGCAGTAAATCCTACCTCTACGTTTCCACGAGTTTGGATAGCAGCAAATAAACCTTGTGTTCCAGGGTTTGTTCCAGCAGTTGCTGCAACTTGATTATACTCACCTTCTACCATTGACATTTCTAAGTAATCTTCAAAACGTAAACGAGTTTCAGATTCAGCTTTTAAATACCATAAGAATCCAGATGTTCCGTCTTCAGTTGCAACTTCAACCCATCCAATTTGTGCCATATCAGATCCAGATACTGTGTATTGATTTCTGATAATGATTGGTGAATTAGAATATTGAGTAAAAGAAGGTTCAACGCTTACACGTGCGCCAGTTGCGATATTTGAGCCTTTTGCATAGTCAGAACCATAAACAAATACTTTTAATCCAGTAGCAGTAAATCCTTGAGTAGTTAAGCTTGCGTTAGAATAAGGCTGAACATCAATAGTTCCAGCAGCTCCAACAACGCTTGTGATTACAATACCTTTAGCTTCTAATCCAGTAGCAGGGTCTAAAACTACTACGGTATCATTTACAGATATAACATTTGATACACCTGCAACTGCACCTGGGTTTATTGTGATTTGAGAAGCAGTACCAGCTCCAACGTTAGCTTGAGATACTCCATCATAAGAGATGTGTAATCTATTTTGTTCAGACCAAATTACTTGATCAGATGTCATTGGCATTTCAGCGCCAACCATTCTTAAGAATCCAGATAACGTACGGTTTCCGTAACGCTCTACTTCAGCTTCGTAGATTTCTGGTAAATATTGCTGTGCAAAATCATTAGCCCCATTGTTAAACTGGAGGTAATTTGATTGAAGCAACTGCTGTTGTTGACTTGGGACAAGAGACCCAAATTGAGGAGTTAAACTCATAATTTTTTGTTTTTTTAGTTAAATTTTTTTGTTTTAATCTTTAATTTTGAAGAATCAGCGCCTGAAATTGCTCTAACCTTAAGTCCGTTGACAAACACATCACCTTGAGTAGACCTAGCTTTGGTACTACTTAAGTTCTTTGAACTGTTTACAACTTCTTTTACGGCATCCGCTTTTCCTTGCTCATAAAAATGAGCTGCGATCTTATCTACGTTGTCAGCAGCGTACATAGCTTTGTGATAACCTTTCGTGTCTTTAACATTACCATCTGAGTCTAGGAACTTCCCGACAAGGTTGTTAATATTCGATTGGCTCTCTGCAACTTTATCACGATTCTGAATATTGTACTTATAGCTTTTTTCACCGACTTTAATATCGAAACCTTCGAAATTATCGCTAAAAAGTTCTTTAGTACTTTCCTTGAATCGTGCATGTTGTTGCTCAGCTGCTTCTTGCTGCTTATTATATCGGTTAAAAAAGTCTGTAGCTTTTTGTTGGTCTTGAGTAACGCCCGGTCTCAACTTGATCTCGTCGTAATATTTACTCTTCGTCTCTTCCAAATAGCTTCTAGCTTTTGCAACTTCTTCCTTAAACGCAATTTTCTTTTTGCGCATATCTCTTTCTTCGTCAAGGTCTTCATCTACGATGAAATCCTCTAGAAGCATATCAATGTCTTCACCTTCTAAATAAGGCTTTTCTTTTTTATAATACTCTTTAAGTAATGTAATTTCATCAACTTGAGAGTAATCGGCGTTAAGCCTAGTATAATCCTCTATTGTCCCACCTGTATCCTCCATAAAAGAAACTAGCTTTTCGATGTTCTCAGGTAAAGCTTTACCAAGAATTCTTTCGTCTTGTATTGCTTTTTCTACTTGAGCTTCAACTTTTTCAGTCTTTGTTACTTCTTTGATTGCAGAAAACCCTTCAGCATCCGTGTTGGACTCTTGTACAGATTCTCCCACCTTTGTGCTATCTCCGGATGGTTCTTCCACAGATACTTCCTTTGTTTCTCCGATTTGAATGGCATCTTCTTCTTGTTTAGGTATTACTACTTTTGTAACTTCTGGCGGTAAATCAACCAAAGGTTCTTTAATATTAACTTTAATAGGCTCGTCGCTTACTGGTGTTAATTTTTTTGGAGTTTTCTTTTTAATTTTAAACTCACCTTCCTGCTTAACAGGTTCATTTGTTTTTTCTTCTGACATAATAAAATATAATTAAATAATTGTTTACTTTCTACATGAAAGCTTGCATACCCTGATCGACTAATATTCCATTAAAATACTGCTCGGGTTTGTTTTCAAAGTCTATAGGTAAACTGTCGTTTTGCCTTTGACTTATAAGCTCACTTTGCTGTGAAGCTTCCATTTTGCTACGAGTGTCTTTACGATCCTCAATAGCAGTTTCTTTTTGTTGCATGTTCTGAACCTCAAGTTGCTTTAGCTGCATATCAAACTGAAACTTAGCTTGCATCTCTTGAGCTTTTAATTGAGCTGCAATTTCCATGCGTTGAATTTCCATTTGATTCTTGGATTGTTCAAACTGAACATTTGCACCCATTATAGCCTCTTGCTTTTGTACCTCAGCCATAGCTGTCTTCTCTGCAGTATCTGCTTGAGATTGTCCTTGAGCCGCAATATTAGCTTGTTGATTAGCTTGATCTTGCTTAGCTTTAGCTTTACGCTTTATCTTAAGCATTTGATTTGCTAGCTTAAGATTTTTAATTTGTCTTAAGTCAATAGCGTCTTCAAGATCAATTCCGCCTTGTTGTAATGCAACTTGTATATTTGCCTCTAACTGAGCTTGCTCTTCTTCGTCTGGTTCTAATTCTAAGAATATACCAAAATCGTGAAGATTTAAGTTTACAATCTCATCTAAGGTTTTTATGTTATATGTAGATATAGAATTTTGTAAAGCACTTCTAGTTAGTGGAAATTCTAATGCGTCAGCTATTTTAAGCGCGACGTTTTCGGCTAGTTTAAGGGTTATGTAAAGACCAGACTGATTAATATGTCTAGTTGCTACGTTGGATGCGTTAGCGGCCATCTTTTGAAGCCCTACTAATGAGTTCTTATCCATGGCTGTACCGTCTCTAGCTTCGTTAAGCCCGGTTACGTCGCGAATCATCTGTAAATAGTATTGATACGTTTGAATCAATGCGTTTATCTTAGCTTGACCGCTTGAGCTATTAAGTTCTTGAATAGGCACTTTACCCGGATTCATATCACCGTCTTGAGTAAGTGATCGACCAACAATAGAACCTGTTTGGAAATACATATTCAATGCTTCCGCCGGGTTATAGTTAGTTCCATTACCAAGATCAACTTCTGCAAGCCCGTCCATATCTAAGTAAACACCATCTGGTACCATTCTAGATAACACTTGTTGCAGTTTTAAATGCGTTAGCTGAATCATATCAGCAAAACCAATACATTTACTTACTAGAGACTCAATACGCCCTTTATACATTCTAGGTGCACACAAAGCATAGTTCATTTCTACTTTAGTTGTATCAGCCGTAGGTCTAGACATATTCTCTGCTAGTTCCCACTTTATCATTTCATTTGAGCCTAACACCTTAGCTCCGTTATATAAAACCTCAATAGATCTTGACACTCTTTCAAAATTGTCATTCTCTGGCGGATTAAATGAATCAGGCTTTTCTAAAGCTTTCATTAATCCTTGCGGCGTTTCTTTTATTTTAAATACTTGATTATGGTATGTCTTATAATCAAAGTATAAAACTTGAACTGTGTTTTCGTCGTAATTACCCCAACCAGTTATGTACTGGCTATTACCTGGCATTTTTTGTATTCTCTCAAGCTCTTCTTCTGAGATGTTTGGAAATTCTTTTTTAAGCTCAGGTATTGTTATAGACTTTACTTCTCCTACATAATATACATCGTCAAAATTAGGATCTTCAGTATAAGAGTAAACCACATAGGCTGGATCTACATAATCAACTGTAATTCCTTCAGCTGTATTAAACCCAGTCTTAGCACATGCAATACCTAAAACAGTTAAATCCATATTTAACCTTTTTCTAGTAAGATCGTATTTGTTTTGCGCAAGCACAGACGATATAGCTTCTTCTTCTGCTATTTCAATTGACTGCTTATAGCTTAGTTGCATATGAAGCTCGAGCTCGTCTTTAGATTCAGGCACTGTATCAATATTTGGTGTTTGATATAAATTAATACCAAGCGTTTGCTGTAAGCTATCTAAATACTCTTTAGACACCATATCTTCATAAAGCATAGAAGCGTAATCAGTTCTTTTCTTTATTGACGATGGATCTTGAGCGTAAGCTTTAATATCATAAGACTTTCCAGATATACCATTAACTACGATGTCTACAAATTTAGATAAAATAGGTACAGGTTTCCAGTCTAAGTTTAAATAAGATAAATCACCGTTTATAGATAATTCATCTTTGTATTTCTGTATTGACTGCTCACCTCGAGCATATAATCTTAATTGGTGAAATTGATTCCAACTAGTTAAGTATCTATTACCATTAGTACGCCCTTGTCCAAACCATTCGTATTCGATAGCTTGACCAACTTGCGCCCCGTATTCCCAGCTTGCTTTCTCTGCATCGCTCACTACTTGACTAGGAAAAGCGCTATTGGTGTTAGTATATATACCCATTTAACTTATTATTTTTGATGTTGAACCTTTATTATCGTATTTTTTAAAACCTAAATCTACTGCTTGTGGTTTTTGTCTAGGAGCATTTGGTGCGTATCTGTGTTTGTTACAAGCCATTAAAGCAAGTCCTGAACTAATAGACGCATCGTGCTTTGTTCTATTATTAATATTAAACTTAGCCCAGTCTTCTAATGTTCTTTGGAAATATGTATCTCCGTGACCTGTTTCTTTTCTACCTACAAAATCATTTATGTAAGTTTCTATAGCTGCAGCGTGTGCTTGTTTAATATCTTCACTAGAGTTTGGTATTCCACCTAGCTCTCTTTCTGTCACAGACAGTTTATTATATTTTCTATCAGGTCTGTTAATTGAATAACCTCTATAGCCTCGACGCTTGAAATAATACAATAGTCTAGGCTTATTGTTCTCAGCTAATATAGGCATTCCATAGAATACACAAGCCATTAGAACGTCCTCAAAGAATATCTCAGCAGTCTGAGGCCGAGCTATATATTCTAAAAAAAACATATTCGGAGGCACATCCTCCATTGAAAACTTTGTTAAACCGTGAAGAGATCCATTGGATCCTCTACCGTCCACAGTGCCTGATATGTCGTATGGATCGCAGCCAAATGCTCCACAATGCTCATTGCCAGGATAATTAGTACCATTTTTTATATATCTTTTATTTTGAAGATGCGCAGGTGGAACCCAAGTCACTAAAAATCTACCATCTTTATTTGGTACAAATATCACTTTAGTATCTTGTTTAGCGTTCTCCCACTGAAAACTTCCTTTTGTTACTTTTATTGAGTTTTTAAGATCTTCGTTAAAATCTATTTGCTCATATATCTTTGTCAAGTTAAATAGAGATTGTTTTGATTCATCTCTAAATGCGTGCTTTGTTGTGCGTGGAAACTGTCTGTAAAATTCATTTAAACTGTCTTGATCAGACTTTAAACCTTCTACTTCATTGTCCCAATACTCTATTACGCCTTGTGTTATTTTTGTTCCTTGCGGATCTTCAACCCCTTCTTTTGGTGTGTTGAATACAGGAAAGCCATAAGAATCAATGTATCCTTCGTAGTTCCATTCCATAGGTATGAACAAAGAATAGAGTCCTGAGCGTGTCTGTCCATTGGCGTTTCTTTGTGTAACATCTGAATCATTGTAAAGTTTTTTAAAGTTTGCACCACCTTTGTCTAAAGCATTTGAGGTACTTCCCATCATACATTTACCAATAACTCTAGAACCTAGTCTTAAACAAGTTCTGGTTACTCGCCAGTTGTTTAATATATTTGTAGGTCTCTCCCACTTTCCACTTTCGTCGTGTACTAGTAGTTTTAGTTTCTCTCCATCGTAGGAGTTATCACCCGTGTTTTTCCAGTCGATCGTTGTATCAAGTCCGGTGATTTCCTGGAGCTTTTCGTTGGAGTCAAGTTTACGCCTGGTGAATTTCGAGGCGGGTACACGATAGGCGAGCTCGGTTTTGGGTCTGTCCATACCGTCTTGGATCGGCTTGAAGAAGAACGGGTAGTTGACCGAAATCGGTACGACTTTATCCGTGAACATCTTTTTTGCATCCGGACCAGATTTGGACAATATTCCAAACCGTGAATCCGTTGATATTGTTGCAAGGTTAACTGATTCAGCTGAGGACATAAACGAGAATCCGCTTCGACGGTTCTTAAGATAGCACATACCATAAGACCGTTTGTCGGCTTTGCAAGCTTCCCAGAAAATGTAGAATAATCTATTTGATTCCCGAAAGTCTGGTTGCCCGACATCAATCTTACTCCACTGCAAGTACATGTAGTTAGTACCAGTAATATAAGTAGGCTTGCCTTTGTTAATAAACCAAAAACCTTCTTCGCGCCTTGTAAATTCTTTATCGATGTAATCATACCATTTTTCTTTAAAGTCTAACGGATATTCTTCCCAGTCAAACACAGATTTAATTTTACTTAATTCTTTTGGGTACTCAGTATAAGACCATCTGTCGTTTTCAAACTCTACAATATCCTTTTCTTTAGGCAGAGCTATTAAAAGATCCTGTATCTTATATATCTCACCTATTTCACCAGTTTTACTAATAACTATTAAATCATGCTCAGCATTGTGCCCGTATTCCCATTTCTTATACCTATTCATTCTTTTAAGAACTTTAGGTTTTACGTGGTCTTTTACAACCGTATATAGAGTTTGCTCGTACATTATTTAGATCTTCCTTCAGCAAAACCTCTAAAAGATTTCTCTTCTTTTACTTCTGCAGGTTTTTCGTTTAACAATGCCTCTTCAGCTTCTAATCTATTTAGTATTTCAAATGCATCAAATATAGCTAGCTTTTTTGTAGCTGCAGCGTTTTTTAATCTATCTGCCGTGATATCATCTCCTGAATCAACGATAGCTTCTTTAGCTACTTTGATCAGCTCCTCAACTGCGACTTGCCCAGCTTGGATTATATTCAACTTCGTTTCCTTGGTATTCATATTTAATTACAATATCATTAGATTTCATACAATATAAACGCTTGCCATCAACTAAAAATTCCCATTCACCGTTAGGCGTATAGCCTACTAAGTCTCCTGGGTTAATATCGAGTGCTTCTAAGGAGCTATTACCGTATTTTAATATACCAATAAGGCTTTGCTCTTTATCTAGCGTTAAAGACTGATTGTCTTTTATTGGGGTTATAAAGCAGCGGTCACCAAATGAGTGCCAACCTTCTTTATTTTTATATAGATAGATTTGATCTATCGCACAAAAATGTAAATCATCTTTGAACCAAGATCTACTTTTCTTTTTCTCTCCTTTCATGTCATAGAATACTCTAAACACGTTTTGGTGTATAACAATTATATCACCTATTTCAATACCCGTATTAAATGCCTTGGGTGTTTCTAAAACTTTAGCTAATCTATTTACAAATTTAAAATCCTCTATTTTTGTATTTACAATTAACTCTTTATCTCCAACCTTGACTTTATTACTGTATTTATCACCTAACGGCTCAACAATAAAATCGTAAAGGCTTCTCATTAATATTCTAAATCATATTCAACGGATATCGCCATGTTAGAGTTAAATTTCTTCCATGGCATTACCTCGTTATTTTTCTTTATATGAATATTGTAAGAACTATCAGATTCGTCTAGAAGTATATGTGAGATCTCGTGACCGCCATAAACTTGTTGACCTACAGAATAATGCATAGCATCATTTTTGTAATCTGAACCAATACTTATTTTTCTTACAATTGAAGACATTACTCAGCTACTTTAAGTTTAGACTCATCTTCAATCTTAGTGTATTCACCAGTTTTAAGATCAATAGACACTGCGCCGTATTGCTTTTCTAGTTCAGCTTTAAACTCTTCAACCTTTCTATTTACTTCTGCTACATCGTGCAGTAGCCCGTGTTTTTGAGTTTCAATCATACCAATTTGATTCACTAATCCAATTAGTTTATCTTGGTTTTCACTTGCAGTTTTTAACTGCTCTTTTGTAATTTTTTTAGCTTTAGCCATAATTTGATTTAATTTAATTGTTTATATTGATATAGTTACGTGTTTTATTATTATTTTAGTGCTACTAAATCTGTTGCTGAACCTGTGCTTATAACATAAGAAACCGCTGCTGGTAGTATAGTTCCTTCTGGAACTGCTGCAAAGCGAACAACATCACCCGTTGCTGGCAATAAGCTTTCAACGGCTCCAATTGCAAACGTGCAATTTCCATCACTTCCAGCTTGAGTTACCGTGCAAATGTCTCCTACAGAATAATTAGTTCCTGCCGCATTTATTGTTATAGCAGTAACTTCCCCTAAGCTTTGGACAACTATTTCACCATTTCCATCACCTCCTCTTCCTTGTGGCTCAAAAGTGTCAGAAGGGCTCGCTGTACCGAGATCTGTTATGGTTACAGTTTCTATAGCTCCAGTTCCAGCATTAACGCTGATAGTACCTGTTAATCCGGTTCCACCAGTAACAGTAAACGCCCCGTTGGTATAGGTTAAACCTGCATTCCCAATAGTTGCCATAACATTTGCTGTTATATCTACTGTTAAGCCTGCTGGTTGATTAGCAGGGGATTTATGAACTAAGCTAGTTGCTGACGTTGCTAAACCAATCCCTGTAGTATAACCCGTACCTCCTGAAAATCCAGGGTAAGATGGGTTTGCTGGGAAAATTGGCGCTAAATTTAAACCAGTAACGGTATCTTGTGCTCCTACAACACCCGCTAATATAACATCTACATTCCCTGTGCCCCCAACATATATCTGTGATCCTGTATAATTATTACCTAAATTCCCTGATTTATTTTCAAACTCCCAAGCAGATCTTGCATCTAGAGCACCTATGGCTACTGGTGTAACGGCTAAAGCTTTGCCGAATGTTCCGGCTATTATTGAGTATTGTCCCATTTTTTTTGTTTATTTATTGCTTATTGATTTATATTTCTCAAAACCGCGTGAGCCAAAATATGCCACGTATACGG
>ERZ887851.1375-NODE-1375-length-20986-cov-13.861593_pt1 | contig 20986 bp, 19 predicted proteins | sample MGYA00521100_ERZ887851 | MGnify/ENA primary metagenome ERZ887851 (study PRJEB32303, sample SAMEA104408602) | aquatic metagenome | biome: Brackish water; feature: Pelagic; material: water | place: Baltic Sea | collected 2014-06-06T16:11:00 | depth 11,444 m ... | reverse complement strand
TGCACCCGTAGCTCAGCTGGATAGAGCGCTGCCCTCCGAAGGCAGAGGCCAGAGGTTCGAATCCTCTCGGGTGCGCCAAAAAACACTATGAATCAATAACTTACTCTTCCGCGCATTTGTGGAACTAGTGCTTACGTGGGAAATTCGCGTAAGCAGTGCAATCGCGGCAGACAGCTGAAGTTGCATCGATAACCCATCGAATCTTTAGCGCGTGCTGCTTGTCGAAGGCGTGTGGCTCCAGCGTTCCTGCTTGCATCGCCTTCTTTCATCTCGCCAAGTATCGCATCGAGTAAGACGGAGATGCTGGTTCCGGCGAGCACTGCAGGGATATGGCGGCGGACGACAATTTCGTGTGCACTGTGTGTGCAACGTGTCGTCTTAGAGGGGCAAATTCTGGCACACTGCGCCGTAATCTAGCGTAGTCATATTCGCCGCCAGCATTTTGCCAAATGAAGAATATCTACTGAAAAACAATATGTTGGAATGAGAGGGGGCCCAATGATGGACGGGACGGGCAATTCGAAATTTCTTTATACTCCCTAGAATTTTGCAGGTGCGCATCGAGCGATGTTGTAGAAAATGTTGTAACTCTCGGGCGCTACAATTCGGGTCCGCTTTCCTGCCAAAACATGCGAATGATTGCACCAACATGGCCCGTGGTTTGCTGATCGCTAACTAGGTCGCCGGCCTCTGATCGCTAAAATCGGCGGCATCTCTCGCGCAACCTACCAGATGAGCACCGCCGCGCTAGAGAACGATCGTGTGCCAGACCCTATCTCGCTGTAGGGCTCTGATGTCGCGCCTGCGGTGGGCGCGGCTCTTTAAGGGGCTTGGACCACTTTCTGCGCAATCTCACCAAAAACGGGGTGGCCGTCACGGGTTCGGCATTCCATCCGGACGTGATCGCCAAAAGCCATGTAGGGGGTCTGAGGCGCGCCGGTGTCCAGCATTTCAATGCCGCGCCGTTCGGCGAGGCAGGACGAGCCAATCTCGCGGAAGTTTTCGTTGGACACGGTGCCAGAGCCGATGATCGTTCCCGCGACAAGGGTCCGAGTCCGTGCGGCGTGGGCAACAAGTTCGTCAAAACCGAAGGACATATGATAGCCCTCTGCCGCGCCGAAAGGTGCACCGTTCAGATGGACCTTTAGGGGCAAGTCCACACGCGCGTCGCGCCAGGCTTCGCCCAATTCGTCAGGTGTGACGGCGACGGGTGCAACGGAACAGGCAGGTTTGGCCTGGACCCAGCCAAAGCCGGTCTTCATCTCGATCGGGGCAAGTGTGCGCAGAGACCAGTCATTGATCTGGACCAGCAGGCGGATGTGGTCGTTGGCGGTCTGAGCGTTCGTTCCCATCGGCACGGCATCGCAGATGATCCCGAACTCCCCTTCGAAATCGATGCCATCAGCCTCTGATGGGAAAGGGACATCGGCCGTGGCGGGCAGGAATTCATGGCTCATGCCCTGATACATCAGTGGCCGATCCTTCGGGATCGGGTCCATCTTGAAGACCTTCTGCATCAGGTCGCCGTGGAATATTCGAAGGTGATGAAGGTTCATTGTGTGGCACTTGGATATAAATTCCTTGAGCCCGAGGTGTCGACACCCTGCCTACAATTAGCTTGCTCGCTCTGGAAAAGTGCAGCCAGCTGTATAAAGAATTTCCGCTCCAAAGTGCTGAATTTTTGCGAAAATCTTGTCAACCGTAAATAAAACAATGGCTTGGGGGTGGAAAATTGGGCTGGTGACCCTCAGTTATTGTTCATGACCTGATCAAGAAAACTAACACAGAACGCGCCACGGGCTTTGTGATGCGCATCCTCACTATGCGGTTGAAGGTGCCTAAACGCATCTCATTCGCTTTGGTGTTTTGGATTGATGCAAACCAATCTGCTGCGCGGATTGGTGCGAACTGCCCAGGCAATCCTCTTTTCCAGCGAACTTGGACCATGTCCCAAAGATACTGGTGTCGTCGCGAGGATCGGCGACCCTTCCGCTAATTCAGGAGAACCATGATGAACACGCAGATGACAAAAACCGATATCAACATCGAAAAGCTGAACAGCCAGCTGGACGAGTGGAAGGCTGAAATCGACAAGCTTGAGGCCAAGGCCGTTGAGGCACGCGATGAGGCCAAGCTTTCCTATATGCGCGAAGTGAAAAACCTCAAGGTGAGTTACGCGGAAGCGGAACTGAAGCTGAACGAGATGCGCAATGCGCAGGAACGTGCGTCCTCCGACATTATGGACGGGGTCACCAACGCTTGGCGTGATCTTGGAAACGCGGTCAGCAAAGCGGCCAAGGGTTTCGGATAATCATCGGAGCCACCGTTCAAGCCAACAAAGACAAAGGAGCATGAATCGGATGACCAACAGCAATATGAGTCAGAGCGTCGAAAATCTGCAAACCGTCCTGTCGATGGAGCTGACGGCAGTCAACCAGTATCTGCTGCATGCCAACGTGCTGGAGGACTGGGGCCTTGACCGCCTCGCCGACAAGATGCGCGAAGAGATCAACGACGAACTCGGTCATGCGGACCGATTTATCGAACGTATCCTGTATCTGGACGGCGTTCCAACGGTCGTCCCGGCCAAAACGCCCGTGCAGGCCAAGACGCTTGAAGAGATGCTGACCTCAGACCTTGTCGAGGAACGCGGTGCGGTGCGCTTTTACACCCAGGCGGTCGAAGCTGCGGCCAATGACAACGACATCGGCACCCGGCGTCTGTTCGAGGATATCGTGATGGACGAAGAGGGCCACGCCGATTGGCTGAGCCGGCAGATCGGATTGCTCAAGAAGATGGGCGAACCCCACTACATGCTCAGCCAAATGGAAGAGCGTCCGGCAGCCTGATCAACTGGCAAGCTGATCAAAGTTTGGCGGGCTGGGCATAGGCCCGGCCCGCCAACCGTTCTTATAAAAGCCAAGGCAAGAGGCTCTTTTTTTTGAATACATCAAGAAAATCCAACGCCACGACAAATCCGCACGAAGAACACCAGGTGGAGCAGATGGCAAAACTGCCGTCTCGTTTGATCTACGAGATCATTCGTCTGGACGGGGAAGAAGAACTAGAGCGGCCGATGATGGCGCTGGTCTTTTCGGGACTGGCCGCAGGTCTGTTGATCAGCGCATCGGTCTTTGGCGAAGCCATTCTTGCGGCCAATCTTCCTGCCAGCGGGGTCAGCTTTCTGGTCGAGAACCTTGGCTATTCGTTTGGGTTCCTCCTTGTGATCATCGCTCGTTTGCAACTGTTTACGGAGAATACGATCACGACGATCCTGCCTCTGGCCGCTGATCCTGCGCCTACGATGTTTGCCAAGGTGGCCCGGCTCTGGCTGGCGGTTCTGACGGCGAACGTTGTCGGTGCCGCGAGTGCGGCGGCCTTCCTGACCCAAAGCGGTGTTCTGGACGATGCCGTGGCGCAGTCCATGTTGTCCATCGCCCAGCATGCGACCAGCTTTGGCGCAATCGAAGGGTTCCTGAAGGCCATCCCCGCAGGCGTTCTGATCGCCGCTATCGTCTGGATGTTGCCAAGCGCGGATGCCTCAAAATTTGCCGTGATCGTGACGTTTACCTGGCTCATCGCTGCGGGTGATTTTCTTCATGTCGTTGCTGGAACGGCAGAGTGCGCGATCATGATCCTTGTTGGCGGGCTGTCGTTTTTTGACGGCCTTACCAATTTCTTCCTACCCGTCCTGGCCGGAAACATCGTGGGTGGCACGCTTGTCTTCACCCTGCTGGCCTGGGCCCAAGTCAAAGAGGAGGTCGAATAATGACCGTATCAAAAACCAAACCAAAGACCGAGACCGCAAACGAAACCCGACCCGAAACCGGGGACACAGAGGTCTTTGCCATGACCCACATGCTGCACTATTCAGCCAAGGCCAAGGATGCCAGTTTCGCTGTGACCGAGTTGTTCTTTGATCCGGATGAGGGTGTCCTGCGGTATGTCGCCCTTGATATTGGCGGATGGTTTGATCGGCGCGAGGTGATCGTGTCCGAAGGGTTGATGGGGGTGCCCGACAACGCAAACCGCACCTGGCCCGCCGAAATCAGCCCCGAGGCCATCAAGGAGGCACGGGAATGGACAGACCCCAAGGTTATCCAACGCATGTCGATGCCAGCCACGCCGCACATCATGATCGGCCCATTCGGTGGGCATTTCGCAGGGGCCTCTCCGCTTGAGGATCCAGAGGCGGGAGATGTGGCCGAGACAGAAGGCAACCTCAGGGTGGACGGCTTTGAACGGCTTAACGATTGGGTCGGCCTGCCGGTCATCGGACAGGATGGAGAGGTTGGAACGTCGATCGACTTCCTGTTCGAGGCCGATACCCGCCGCCTGTCGCATTTGGTGATCGACACCGGCGGGCTGCTGGCCGCTCGCCAAGTGGTGGTGCCCTATGATTTGCTACGGGGCCTTGGCGAGAAGGGGCAGACGGCCGATGTGAATGTGACCCAAGCCTTGCTGCAAGACGCCCCACCGCTGGAGCATTTCGACGAGATCAATCGCTCCTGGATCGACGCGCTGCGCAACTACTACCAGCTGGCGCCGCGGTTCTGACGGACAGATACCGGTGCCACGGGGACAGGAAGTGTAGCGTGGGGTGCGCAGATCTCTTTGGGTTGGGGCAGGGGGGCTGGATGGGGCAAGGTCAGTCCCGGATGTCCTGTAACAGCCATTCAGTCGGAAAGGAGCGGGCGCCGCCATCGGCAAGTGCCAGTTTATAGACGACCTGCCCAACGGACGAGAATTGCAGCCCCTGATTGCCCACATTGCGGTAGAATGTCGTCTGTTCGTCGCTGGTGCGGCCCGGTACCGCCCCACTGACGAGGGCGGCAAAGTCGGGTTTGTCGGCACCCTTGCCCCGATCGGTAAATTGCGGATCATCGCCGCCGAAGCCGGGTTGTGGGTTGCGCTTTGGAATGCGCTTCATCTCTTCCTCAGTCCCTGCAATGAAGGCGGCCGGGGAGTGGCCCCGCTCTGCCTGAAACCGTTCGGTCTGCTTCATCTGCAACCCGGCTGTTCCCTGCCGGATGACGACGTCAAACTTGCTGATCGCCGCTTCTGGCATCTCGCGGCGTCCCAGATTGGTGACGTGCATACCGGGTTTGATCCAGTCGGCGTCGTAGACCGGTTTCATGCTATCGGTGCAGGTGCTGAGGATATCACAGCCCTTGACCGCCTCTTCCGCGCTGTCAACAGGGATGACCTCGATCCCCAGCTCTGCTTCCATCTCGACGGCATAGGCATCGCGGTTCGCTTTGGTCGGCGAATAGATCTTGCATCGCTTGATGTTGCGAACGCAGCAAAAGCCCTCAAGGAATGTCCGCGCCATCCCTCCTGATCCAATCATGCCGACGGTCTCACTGTCTTCGCGGGCCAGGTACTTTGCCCCGAGTGCGGCCCCTCCGCCCACCCGCATATGCTGCAAGGCGCCGTCGTTGATAAAGGCCAGCGGCTCGCCGGTTTCGGTCGACAAGAGCATGATCAGGCCACAGTAGGTTCCAGGTTCAACGCAGTATTTTTCCTCGGTCCAGTTGCCGTTTTCGTCTTCTGGCCAATGGATCACGTCTGATTTCATACGGATCGCGAAGAATCCGTCATTGGCGCCTTCCATGGTGCCCCAACGATAGTAGCCGTCGTCACGCTTGCTGGGCACATACATGTCGATCCGGGGTCGATGGATCGCGCCGCCTGTCGGGATCTGACGGAAGGCGTGTTCCTGAGCGGCGATACAGTCCTCCATCTTCAGCAGTCGGAACACCATCTCGTTGTTGATGATCAGCATGAGCTTTCCCCCTTCGTCCAATGCGAAAATCATGACCGGGAGCGAAGTTCCGGTCAACGGGACAAGGTTCCGTATCAAGGAACACGCTGTCGACAAAGTCGGCACTGGCGCGGGCGCTGGTGTGGCAGGTTGCGACGGCTTGGTCCTATCCGGCCACAACCGGGTCGTCCATGACGGCCGTTAGGTTTCGATCCAAACCCGCATGGCTGAGGGGGATCGGTTTGCCCTGAGGTAATAGGGGATCAGTCGAAGGGTGGTCGGTCGGGTTGTCGGAGGACTGGTCCGATACAGGTCGGCGCCCCAGTCACTGGTTTGCAGTACCGTTGCATCGGCGGTCAGCATGACGATGCCGCCAAGACTGTCGGAGGCTTCCGCCGTCAGCGCCCCGGTGTCGGGGAGCCTTACAAGGTCAGGTGCGACGTCATTGTCGACCGCCTCGGCGCAATAGACCAGCGGACCCCGCCGCAGGGCAACGCAGCCCCGGTCAGCAGCCACCATGGGATGGGACCAAAGGCGTTCCGGGCGCATCTGCAACTGAACTTCGACAACATCCCCAAGGGACCAGAGCCGCGACAGGCGCGCATACCCCCGGTCGATGGCGACGTCCTGTGTGACCCCGTTGACGCGCACGGTGCTTTGCCCCGACCAGGCCGGAATGCGCAGGGAAAGACAGAACTCCATCGGCTGATCCGGCGAGACCGCGATACGGATGGCGCCGTCCCAGGGATAGGCCGAGGTTTCGTCCAGCGTGACCCCTGTGCCCCCAACCTCAAGCGAAACCCGGGCCCCGCCATACATGTGGATCGCGATCCCATCCGCATTGGTGCCGTAGTAGTACCCACCGACTGAGGCGACGAGCCGCGAGACGTTCATCGTGCAGCACGGGCAGGGGTGCCAGTCCCAGCGCTGGTGCGACCCGTCGCTTGCCAGCGTGTTGTCGTAGAAATACTGGGTGCCGTCCCGGGACAGCCCCGACAGGACGTTGTTGTAAAGCGCCAGTTCAAGGATGTCGCCGTAGCGTCCGTCCAGATCAAGGTTCAACATCCTGGCCGCCCAGAACACCATCGCGCAGGAGGCACAGGTTTCTGCATAAGCCGTCTCGTTCGGCAGGTCCCAGTCAGTGGTGAACCCCTCGTTCGAGGCAGAGGGGCCAAAGCCCCCTGTCACATACATCCGCCGCTCGGTCAGGTCCGCCCAGAGGGCCTCGCAGGCGGTCTTGAGGCCTTCGTCGTCATCAATGGCGGCCAGATCGGCCATGGCCGCATACATATACATGGCGCGGACAGCATGGCCCACGACCTTGGTTTGATCGCGGACCGGCAGATGGGAGTGATTGTATTCATAGGACTTGGCCCAGAAGTCGGACGGGTCTTCGCCCCTCGCCCTGGCCTCAACGTCAAAGTAGTGGGGCTGCGCTCCGCGCTCGTCGATGAAGTAGCGTGCGAGGTCCAATGCCGCCTTGTCACCGGTGGCCTGCCACAACTTGATCAGCGCCAGTTCAAGCTCTTGGTGCCCCGGATACCCCTTGCGCTGGTCTTCGCTCGGTCCAAAGACGTAGGCGATATGGTCCACATAACGGCGAAGGACCGACAAAAGGCGGTCCCGGCCTGTGACCTGCCAATAGGCTATCGCCCCTTCCAGCAGGTGGCCCGCGCAATAAAGCTCGTGATTGTCGCGCAGGTTGGTCCAGCGGTTGTCGGGGTCCCGGCCCAGATACCAGCAATTAAGGTAACCATCGGGCGACTGCGCCTGTTCAAGGTCATCAATGATGGCCTCTATCTGCGCCTCGATCTTTGCATCCCTTCGAAACGACAGGGCATAAGAGGCGGCTTCGATCCACTTCCCAACATCGCTGTCCCAGAAGATCTGGGTGGAGAAACCATGCCGGTTCTCGGGGATCCGCAAAGGCGGCGAAGGTTGCGGCAGCTTGAGGCTGTCCAGAATGCCGTATTCCGTCAGCCGCTCATACTGACTGGGGATCGTCCTTTCGATGATCGTGGCCAACCGTTCTGACCAAAACGCCCCTGTGATGGAAACCTTGCTGAAGGGAACGGAAGACAGCGCCGTCGTCATTCCGCATGCCAGGCCTTGCCGGACGAGTCGAACAGGTGCAGTTCACTGATATCGAAACGGAGTGCGACTTCATCCCCCGGCTGAACCTGCGACCGTCCGCCATCCTGTGCCACGATGGCCGATCCATCCGACAGATGGACGTGGACAAGTGTTCGTTCGCCAAGATGTTCGACGACCTTGACCTGGCCCTTGGTGTCGCCTTCGCCTTCGCAGACTTTCACCGCCTCGGGCCGAATGCCAAGTTCGTAGGTGTCGGCTTCGGGCACTGCGACACGGGCTGCAATGCGCGACCCGTCCAAAAGCGTCATTGCCCCGTCCTTGTAGCTGCCCTTGAGGAAGTTCATCGAAGGGCTGCCGATGAAGCCCGCGACAAAGCGCGAGGCGGGGCGGGTATAGACCTCCATCGGTGTTCCGATCTGCTCGATCCGGCAATCGTTCAGGATGACGATCCGGTCCGACATGGTCATCGCCTCGGTCTGGTCATGCGTGACGTAGATCATGGTCGAGTTCATGCGCTGATGCAGCTCGGCAAGCTCGACCCGCGTGCGGACGCGCAGGGCGGCATCGAGGTTTGACAGCGGCTCGTCAAACAAAAAGGCGGCCGGTTCCTTGACGATAGCCCGCCCGATGGCGACGCGCTGGCGCTGGCCGCCTGACAGCTCGGACGGTCGCCGATCCAGAAGGGCGTCCATTTCGAGCATGCGGGCCGCGTCCTGCACCCGACGCTCCACCTCGGGTGCGGCCATCTTGATGTTACGCAGGCCGAAGGCCATGTTGTCGCGCACCGTCATATGGGGATAAAGCGCGTAGTTCTGGAAAACCATTGCCACGTTGCGCTGCCCCGGGGGCAATGTCTGGCTTTCCTTGCCACCGATCAAAAGGCGGCCGTCGTCGATTGTTTCAAGACCGGCGATCATCCGAAGCAAGGTAGACTTGCCCGACCCCGACGGCCCAAGGAACACGACAAACTCGCCCGATTGGATCGTCAGGTATACTTCGTTGATCACCCGGACGGAACCAAAGCTTTTCGATACCTTGTCGAGAATTATCTCTGCCACGTTTTTCCCCTAACCCTTGATGCCAGCACTTAGCGTGATGGCCTGCGTCACCCGCCGCTGGAACAATAGATACGCAAGTGCGACAGGCAGGCCCGCGAGGACCGCCGCTGCAAGCTGACTTGCGTAGTAGACACCAAAGGCATCGCTCACCTGGGTGATGCCCACCGTGATTGTCATCATCTCGGTCTTGGTGACTGCCAGGAACGGCCACAGAAATGAATTCCAAGACCAGATAAAGGTCACGATCGCCAGCGCCGTTGTGACGCCCCAGTTCATCGGCATGTAGACCTTGAACAGGATGCGGAATTCGCCCGCGTTGTCCATCACCGCCGCCTCGCGGAAATCCCGCGGCACCTGATCGAAGAACTGTTTGTAGACAATGATCACCACCGGATTGATCAGTTGCGGCAGGATGATCCCGGCCCAAGTGTTGAGCAGGCCCATATTGGCCACCAGCACAAAGTGATTGATGATCAAGGTCTGCGTGGGAACCATGAAGCTGGCCAGGATCAGCCAATACAGCGGACGCCGCAGCGGAAAGCGCAGTTGTGACAAGGCATAGCCGACCAGCATTGACGTCGAGATGGTTAGGATCGTTGCCCCCACCGCTGTGGCGATGGAATTGATGTACCAGCGCCCGATCTGCGTCTCGGTCAGCGCAAATATGTAATGTTCAAAGGTCAGCGTTTCGGGCCACAGCTCGATATAAGGACGGACCACTTCGTTCTCGGGCTTGAGAGAGCTGACGATGCCCCAATAGATCGGAAAGGCCCAAAGAATGGCGATGATCAATGTCAGCAGGGTAATGATCCCGCCGACAAGGTTGATCTGGCGTGCACTAGAGGCGGTCATTTACGTCGCTCCGCCAGTCGCATGAGTTGAAAGTTCAGGACCGAAACGATCACCACGATCAGGAACAAGACAACCGCAATGGCCGCCGCCCGTCCGCCCTGGTTGTTCACGAAGGCCCGTTGGAAAATATAGTAGACAAGCACAAGGTTGTCGTTGGGACGCCCGCCGGTCGAGAATAGGTAGACCTGATCAAAGATCTTCAGTTGCAGGATCAACTGGATCGTCGTCACCAGCGCCGTCACCGGCCAAAGCAGGGGCCAGGTGATGCGCCGAAACATCGTCCAACGTCCTGTGTTGTCTAATGAGGCGGCTTCGTAAATCTCGGCCGGGATTGCGCGCAGACCGGCAAGAAACAGCAGGATCGAAAATCCGCAGGTCCACCAGATTGTCACGAAAGCCACGGCAGGCATGAACCACGTCGTCGTCTTGAAGATCGGCACGCGCTCGATGCCCCAGATGTCAAAGACATACATCGCGATGCCAAATTGAAAATTCAGGGTCCAGTCCCAAAGGCGGTACACGACCGACACGGGCAGAATATATGGCAGGAAGAACAGCGCCAGCACCAGCGCCTGCATCCGACCCGTCAACCGGCTTACGCCGAGGGCGATCACCATGGCCACGAATGTGCCGGGAATGACAGAAAGTGCTACGAAGTAGGCGGTGTTCCAAAATGCTGTGTCGAACCTGCGTTCGCCTGCCAGCCTTGTATAGTTGTCAAAACCCACCCATTGCCCGGGACCGATCAAGGGTGCGTCCGTAAACGACAGGTTCACCATTGCGACGGTTGGATAGACAAAGGTCAGCCCGTAGATCGCAAGAAATGGCGCAATCAGAACAAGGGCGACGAGAGTTTCGCGTCTGGTGTTTCGTAACACGGTGCCTGCCTCCGGGTAAGGGGGGTAGGGCGGCCCGAAGGCCGCCCCTATTTTTCCGGATTACATGTCGTTGAGTTCGATGATGATCTCTTCGACGGCCTCGGTCGGGTCCATTTCGCCGTTCAGGGTCGGGACGAAATAGGTGGACATGACGTCAAAGATCGGACCCGCAACACCGGCAAGCGGCGACTTGGGATCGAAGATCATGTTGTCGGTCAACGGGGAGTAGGTCGCGTTGGGTTCCATCGCGGCGTATTCAGCCGTTGCGGTCACCGGCGCATAGGCCGGGATGTGGCCTGCCGTTGCCCAGAACAAGGAGTTCTTCAGCATCCAGGACATGACTTCAAGCGTCGCCGCCCGGGTCTCGGGGTCCATGTCGCCTGCCGGGATGGCAAAGCTGTGGCTGTCGGCATAGGTGGCGCGCTGATCAAAGATCATCGGCAGTTCCACGGCACCCCACTCAAACAGGTTCCCCGCGGCATTCAGGTCGGTCATCGTGGGGACTTCCCAGACACCGTTGATCATCATCGCCGCTTCGCCACTGGTGAACAGGGCGACGGTTGCGGGATAATCGGTGTAGGTGGACTGAAGTCCTTCGTTGGTCCAGTCCTGAAGCACGGCCAATGCGTTTGCCAGCTTTTCGGCGTTGTCACCGGTCAGGAACTCCCCGTCGGTGATCAACTCGCCGCCCTGCTGGCCAACAAGAGAGTAGATGGTACGGAACATGAAGTTACCGTCCGCAGTCACAGAGCCCAGCGGGAACTTCACCCCGTTGGATTGCAGGGCCCGCATGGTTTCGGTGAAGCCCTCAAGGCTGTCCATGCCCATCGGGACGCCATCATCGGTCAGCACGCCCGCTGCACTCAACAATTCCTTGTTGTAATACAGAACGATCGGGTGGGTATCCAACGGCACCGCATACTGCGCGCTGTCAATTGTGACCGCGTCCCAGGTGGCAGAGGCGAAATCGCCTTCGCCAAGGCCCATGGTGGCCCAGTCATCGGCGGTGATCTCGCTCAGGACGTTTTGCGACACGGCCAGCGGAATGCGGCTGGCGTGATAGGTCATGATGTCGGGTGCTTCACCGACTGCGACCGAGGTCTGAACCTTCGTGTAGAAAGGAACACCCCATTCCAGGGTCGTTGCCTGGATGCTGATCTCGCCAGCATGTTCGGCGTTGAATTCTTCGATCAGCTGCTTCATCCGCACGCCGTCGCCGCCGCCCAGGAAATCCCACCACTCCACGACCACTTCGGCCTGTGCCGCCGTGGACATGAAACCGGCGAGCAGCATAACGCTACCCGTTACTTTGTAATTGGTCATTCGTTGTCCTCCCGTTGATGGCCGCCTCCTCTTGCGGCCGGTGAATTTATATCCGTTTCGCGGATATGGTCTTTGAACCTGCGGGCTCCTCACAACCCCGCGGGCCCATCGTCACAACATGACGCGCACCATCGAATAGCTATAGGGCGGCAGCGTCAGGCGAAGCCCGTTTCCTTCGATCTTAGCTCCATTGCCGGCTTCTGGCACAACTGTCATTGGTGCGCTCAGCGTATTTCTTGCTTCAAGATCATCGTGTTTGATCAAGGTATGTTCGACCGACTTGGCCGCCCCGAACCCTTCGAGGCCCAGGGTTACATCCATGGTTTCGGCCCCGTTCCGGTTGATGGCAAAGAAGGTCAGGGTACCTGCGTCACCGTCATGAACGCCTGCGATATCAAGGTATTTCACGTTCGAGGCGACATCGGCGTCATAGGTGGGGCAGTCCACATCCAGCCGCAGCGCCGTGCCGCGACCGTGGGCCGAGGCGAACTTGAACGGGTAGTAGATCGTCTGCCGCCAGGAAATGCCTCCAGGCTCTGTCATGATCGGTGCGATCACGTTCACCAACTGGGCAATACAGGCAATACTGACCACATCCGAACGGCGGATAAAGGTGTTCAGGATACAACCGACCTGCAAGACATCTTCAAAGTTGTAGATGTCTTCCAACAGCCTTGGCGCATGTGGCCAGTCCCATTCGGCCATGCGACGGGCGTCTTCCTCACGCTCATGATACCAGACGTTCCATTCGTCGAACGAGATTTTGACATCCCGCTTGGATCGCTTCTTGGCCTTTACATAGTCAATCACTCCCGAGACCGTGCCGATATACTTGTCCAGCTTTTCCGGCAGTGCCAAAAACTCGGCGGTGTTTTTCTCGTGGTTTTCGAAGTACATGTGCAGCGAGATGTAATCGACCTGATCATAGGTCGCTTCAAGGACGCTGGCCTCCCACTGCGGGTAGGTCGGCATGTTCGAATGGGACGATCCACAAACGATAAGCTCTAGGGATTTGTCAAACGCCCGCAAAGCCTTGGCGGTCTCATTGGCCAGGTGGCCGTACTCCTCGGCAGATTTGTGACCGACCTGCCAAGGGCCGTCCATCTCGTTGCCCAGACACCAGACCTTGACACCCCAGGGATCGGCCTGACCGTTCTGGCGACGCAGATCCGACCAGTAGGTGCCGCCGGGATGGTTGACGTATTCAACAAAGGCACGCGCCTCATCAAGGCCGCGCGAGCCAAGGTTGATGGCAAGCATCATTTCGGTATTCGCGGCCTCAGCCCATGCGGCGTATTCGTGAATGCCGACCTGGTTCGACTCGGACGTCCGCCAGGCAAGGTCCAGTCGGGTAGGGCGCTGATCCTGCGGCCCGATCCCGTCTTCCCAGTTGTAGGCGGACACGAAGTTGCCGCCCGGATAGCGGCAGATCGGAGTGTCAAGCTCTCTGACGAGGTCAATGACGTCCCGACGCATCCCGTTGGCGTCTGCCGTTGGGTGTCCAGGTTCGTGAATTCCGGTGTAAACCGCTCGTCCAAGATGCTCTAGGAATGAACCGTACAAGCGTTTATCGATCTCGGCGATCGTGAACCGCCCATGCGCGGTGACTTTGGCTTCCATCGACCGTCCTCCCAAACCAAGCCGAATCCCCGGTCAGTACCGGAGTTACTGGTATGCTATGGGAAATGGGAAATCCGTCAAGCGGGTTTATACCCGAAGACGCATTATGATGTCCTGGTCATAGTTGCCAAAGCCCCGGCCAAAAATGTTGATCCCACCCGGATGTTCGGCATCCTCGCGCACGCCGATGCGGATACGGATCGAGCGATGTTCATTGATGGTCAGCGTATCAAGTGTGACGTCCGACACCTTGACCCCGTCGACATAAGACCCCGATCCATTGATCCGCCAGGTTTTGAGTTTGCCATACTGAGAGCCGGTGAGTTTCCACCAATCAGGGGTGAACACCCCGCGCTTGTCGCCGAAATCGCCGGGCGACGTCCAGGTGGCCACGTCGACGCCATTCACCTCAAGAAATATGTCGGACGGCCAGTCGGCACTTGTGCCCGGCACCTCTGAACTCAACTCCATCGAGAACTCAAGGGCGGTTGGATGGGTATTGGTCAGCTTGGCATTGTTCGGGAACTGATATTCCACGAAACCGCGAGTAAACCACAGTAAACCAGCCTTCATCCGTTCGGGATCAAGGAAAGTGTCGGGCACATCCAGAAGGCCGATCACCCCGTCGCGCCCGCACAATCCGCAGGGTCCGGTCACCTCGAATTGGGTATAAAGTCCCAGTGGCATGGCCACCTCGATCTCGTTGGCGGCAGTCGGACGTCGACTTTCGAAGGCCACGAGAATTTCCGAAAAGACGGATTCGCAAATCTTTTGGCTACCCTTCTTGGCCTTTTGGGACTTGGTGATGACAAGGCCCACATCCTCAAGTACCTGAAGGTTTGACGAGACGGTCGACTGGGGCAACCCGAGTTCATCGGCAATCTGGTTGACGTTTCGGGGACCCTCTGTGCCCAGCAGCCTGAGGATCGATATCCGGACCTCGCTGGCCAATCCCTTTATGATGTCGAGTCGGGTGGATGGATCCACCACGAGCAATTGGTTCGTCATCTGGCCAGGTCTCCGAGTCGCAATGATTCGGATTGTATATCAGCAAGTCCGATATTCAGAAAGATGCAGTTGAGCCTTCGCCAGTTACCGTCGTCTTGGCGCTGCAATCGGCATCAATGCCTTCGGCCCCATAGGATGCAAATGGGCACAGATAGCTTGATGGGCTAGGCGGGGGCGCGCCCCTATCGGGCGCGCGCCCACGGCACATGATCGAACCGGATCACCTCAACCGGGTCACTTGCCCCAACGCAGGGCGATGACGTCCAGGTCGCGGGCAAGGCCGAGAAGTCGGTCCTTGGTCCGCGCTGAAAGTGGCACAAGCGGATGACGCACGCGGTCACTCTTGATGACGCCGCCTTCCATCATAACCGTTTTGCAGGCCCGAAGGCCGCATTGGCGGTTTTCGTGATTGATGAGGGGCAGGCATGTCTGCCAATGCTCTAACGCCCGCTCTACATTGCCGGCGCGATACTCCATGACGATGGGGCGGATCTTTTCGGGAAACATTGCCGAGGTCATCGTGCCGGTCGCGCCTGCATCAAGGTCGGCGAGAAGCGTCACCGCCTCTTCCCCGTCGAAGGGGCCCAGGATGTGGTCCCCGGCGGCCTCGATCAAGGCGGCCAGTTTCTCTGCGGCAAACGGGCACTCTATCTTGAAGTATGTCAGGTTTTCCAATTCTTGCGCCATGCGTGCCAGCAGATCGACACTCATCGTGACACCACTTAGGGGGGCGTCCTGCACCATGATGGGGATGGAAATCGCGTCGTTGACCGCGGCAAAATGCTCGAACACTCCCTTGGGAGAGGGCGCAATTCCGACGCCGTGGTAGGGCGGCATCATCATGACCATGGCCGCCCCAAGGCTCTGAGCCTCGACCGCGCGTGCGGTCGCGATGTCGGTCGAGAAATGACTTGTCGTGACGATGACAGGCTTGCGGCCCGCGACATGTTCAAGGCACAGCCTGGTCAATTTGGCACGTTCCTCGTCGGACAGCAGAAACTGTTCCGAATAGTTCGCCAGCACACAGATCGCATCGACACCCTGGTCGATCATGCAGTCCAGAACCCGGGTCATGCCCTCGTAGTCGACTGTGCCGTCTTGGTGAAACGGTGTGGGCGCAATTGGTGCGATCCCTGTCAAAGGTGTTGTCATGGCAAGGGCCTGTCCTGTTCTTGAGTAAGCATTCCGTTCAATCTTGCATCAAGCAAGAGCACTGGCGCGACTATGTTGCGGAGGCTGTCGGTTCGTCAATGCATGCTCTTTGAGGTTTTGTAAGAGCAAGCGCACCTGAGGCAGGCCATTGCTTGGCTGCCAAATCAGCAATTGCCCTCTCCCAGTCGGTCAGCCAATCCTTTGCCACATACACTCCCCCACACCGGACAAAGACTTGATGAGGGGGCCGCGAGGCCGACGAGAGCGCCGACACCGCAGCGCCGGCCTTGAACCTGAGGGGGCGATGTCAGTCAGCTCATGGGTCTTACTTTGCAGCGACGACAAAAGGACATGTCCCATAGAGCGACGGATCCTTGAGGGCGTCGACGGTAAATCCGCCCAAATTCGCGAAGGTGATCGTCGCGAGGCTTCCTTTGTTCTGATCCGTTTTCAGCGCCTTGCCGCCTTCTTTCTCGGCAATCGCGCCTGGGCGCGTGACGATGTAGTCAAAGTGGTCTGACGTGTTGGCCGCGATGAATTTGGTGACCTGCGTATTGTCCTTTAACATCCGGGTGTTGCCATTGAGAAAGGCCGCGACTGGCCCCAGCAACTTCAAGAGTAGAGGCAGCGACCCATCGGGCTTTGGGGCAAAGATGACGGACTGGAACAGAAACACTTTCAACGCAGGCTCCGCCTCGAGCAAGGGCCAGAGGCGACGGATGAAGGCGATCATCATTCCGGCCTCATAGGCCTTGCCAGAGGCGCCCCCGGCGCAGCAGATCACGTAATCCGCGCCTTGCACGGTTTCCTTGAGCGCGGCCAAATCTTTGAAGTCACCCTTGATGACCGCAAGGTTGCCGTCTTCAACCGACACCTTGTCCGGCGATCGGGCCAGCGCCCGGACCTTGTAGCCCTTGGCCAGCGCATGCCGCACCACATGGCGCCCGGTTGATCCGGTGGCACCGAAGACGGCAATCGTTTCTTGGGTGGTGGTGGCATCGTTTGTCATGGCGGCGCTCCGTTTGGACCTGGGCCTTGGTGCTGAATGTGTATGGCCCTTACTGGGGGCAAGGCATTCCTGCGGCGGTCCAGATGGCCATGTCTTCGAGATGGGATTGCAGGCTGCCCGGTGCAGGCGCGCGTCCGGCGCCCGGATCAAAGCTCCAGGTGATGAACCCGATCAGCTCTGCGTCGTGCAGAATGTGTTCAACAAGGCCAGCCGCGTCGCGCCCGCCGTTTCGGTCGGGATCGCGCATTTGCTGGCAGATCTCAGCACTCGTCCGGCCCACCCATTGAAAGTCGACGGGGGCGAGTTGCCAGTCCATTCCGGTGTGTGGGGCGGCGTGCTCGACCCGGTTGGGCCGCGTCGATGTCTGGTGGCAGGTGCGACATGACAAGCCAGCGGCCCCGATCCGACTGTCGCCTGCGACGATGGCCATGCCGTGAGGACGGTCCGGTTCCGCCACCGTGCCCCACAGCGGAATCCCGTCCTCCCCCACATGACAGTTGAGGCAACGCGGATGGCTTGCAACGTCGTGAATGCGGTCCCAGGCGGCCAGCCCGTCGGAGGCCTCAATCGACCCCGGTTCGGGCAAGGCGGATACATCAAGGGGTTGGCCCGTCTCGGCGGTTGCGGCAAAGGCCGTGCCGATCAGGACAAGTGGGAAGAGCGTTTTGTACATTCCGGGCCTCTCGTTGAGGTGTGGGGGCGGGGATCGTGTGCTGCGGTCGAGGCGTCCTTGCGTGACCTGCCGAACTGGTGGTCAACTCTGGCTTTTCTTCATCCGGTCCAGACCCTTAAGCGTGGCCAGCAGGGCAAAGACCGGCACGCCGAAGGCGATCACCACCCGCACCACGTGAAGGCCAAGCCAGGTTGCCCGCACGCCTGACGCTTCGGCGGCAGTATAGCTGTCGTAGATCAGCAGGATGTTCTGCGGGATAAAGTAGGCGAGCGTGAAAACCGTGTTTGCCAGATAAAGCCAGATCGCCCGCATCCAGAGTTTGCGCAGCGGGCGGTCCTGCCAATCCAGACGTGCCGACAGGACCAACCCGACGAGGGTGATCATGTTGAGCGGAATGATCGTGATCGCGAAATTGAGGAATTCGGACCAGAAGTCTGCCCGCCAGACCAGCGGGTCTGTCCCAAGCCAGCGGATGCCATATGACAGCAGGATCAGAAGCCCACCCCCTGCAAAGGCGGCGGAGGCTACGATTGCGATGGCATTGACCGTCTTACGATAAGTGTCGGGTGTCATTGGGTTACCTCCGGGTTGCCCACGCAGGGCCAACCGGCGGTGACGAGTGTTTGGGCGGAGAGCCGGAGGCTGGACATGGTCGGGTCATCCTAAGGTTGGAGATCGGCCGTTCAGCATCGCTGGGCGCCCGGAAATGATGGTGTTTCAGTCAAACGCAACATGATCGCCCAGCGGCAGCGACCGGATACGGTCGCCCGTCAAGGCAAAGACGGCATTGGCGAGGGCAGGGGCCGCACAGGGCGTCCCGGGTTCACCAGCCCCCCGAATATGCGGTGCGTTCTCAAGGATGCGCGTCGTGATCGGCGGGGCCTGATACATCCGCATGGCGAGGTAGTCGTGAAAATTCGACTGTTCGACCATTCCGTTGGACAGGGTGATCTTCTCGCCCATCGCAGCGCTTAGGCCATAGTTCACGCCAGAGATCAGCTGGGCGTCGAGATTGCGCGGATCAAGGGCGACGCCCACGTCGGCGGCGACCCAGGCATGGGTAATCCTGATGCCGCGCGGGGTTTGTTCGATCTCGACGATCTGGGCCGTCGGTGCGCCGAAGACCAGCGCAAAGGCGACACCCCGGGCACGCCCTTCCGGCAACGTGGTCCCCCAATCGGCCATTTCGGCCACAGCCTCAAGCACCCGGCTGCTGGGATCGTCGGTGATCAGATCAAGCCGCATGTCGACGGGGTCGCGTCCGGCCGCAAGCGCAATCTCGTCCATCATGCATTCATGGAAAAAACTGTTTTGCGTCGCGCCCACCGACCGCCAGAAACCGACCGGCAAAAGAGGGTCGGACCGATAGGCCGTCACGCGGTAGTTCTCAATCCCGTAGGGTTGATCCCACAGCGCCTGACTGATCGTGAAATCCGGGACAATGTCCGGGATCGAGGCCGGCGATCCACCGCGATCGTTGATGCCCTTCAGGATCGAGGGACTTGCGGTTGACACATCTACCGCCACCGGCAGGCCATTTTGAACTGTCGCCTTGAACCGGCCGATGGCAGCCGGGCGATATGGCCCGCGTGAGGTGTCATCCTCGCGGCTATAGGTCAGCAAGACGGGCGTGCCTTCCATCTGGATCGCCACCTTTGCTGCGTTCTGGACAAAGTCCATTTCGCCGCGCCGCCCGAACCCGCCGCCCAAAAGAGTGGTCGTGATGGTGACAGCGTCTTCCTCGATCCCCGCCGCCTTTGCCGCCTCGCGCCGCGCGACAGTGGGGCCTTGTGTGCCGGCCCAGATCTGGAGGCTGCCATTCTGGTAGAGGGCCGCCGCGCTCATCGGCTCCATCGTGGTGTGGGCAAGGTATGGGACGCGGTATTCGGCCTCGATCACCTCAGCCCCGTTTGTGGCGGCCCCGGTCAGCGCGGCCTCGACGTCGCCGTCATCGCGCTGGCGGCTGTTTGGCCGGTTGCTCGCAAGGGCTGCGGCAATGACGTCAAAATGGCCCTCGGTGTCGGCAGGATAGGTGGGCGGCGTCCAGTCATAGGTCACCGCGTCAAGCGCCTGCATGGCTGCCCAGGTCGTTGTCGCGACAGCCACAACAGCGGTTCCGATGTCTAGCACGGCCTCTACGCCCGGCATGGCAAGGGCCTCTGTCGCGTCAAAACAGCGAATGGTGCCGATGGGATAGGGACTGCGTCGGATCACGCCAAAGCGCATCCCGGGCAGTCGGATGTCGCTGGCATAGATCGCACGGCCGGTCGATTTGGCCACCACGTCCACGCGGTCCTGCGATTTACCCAAGATGCGCCACTCGCTTTTGGGGCGCAGGGCGGGGGCATCGGCAAGCTCTACATCAGCGGCATCGGCGGCCAGTTCGGTATAGGCCAATTGGGTCCCATCGGGCAGAACCACGGCGCCCGACTGCGTCTTGAGGTCAGCGATGGGCAAGCCTGTGCGGGTTGCGGCCACAGCCTTGAGCGTTTCGCGGGCGATGGCCCCGGCACGGCGCATCTTTTCATAAGCGTCATGGGTCGAGGTCGATCCACCGGTGATCTGATAGGCAAGGAACACCGCCGGGATGTCGCGTTGAGCGCGGGCGAACTCGGCCAGCGCAGATTGATCGGTCGCAGGAAAGGGATAGCCCTCTTCGACCACACCACCATTGAAGTAGGCGGCGGAGGGGGGGCCATGTTCCACCGCGATATCGGCAAGATCCACGTCAAGCTCTTCTGCCACAAGGGAGGCGAGGGTGGTGTGGATGCCCTGGCCCATCTCGGCGCGCGGCGTGATGATGGTGATGCCATCGGCGGTGATCTTGACGTAGGGCGTCAAAGCCGCCTCGCCCGGTCCAAGCGCGGCGGTGAGCGGGTTTTTGAGGTTCGCGCGATAGGTGCGCACACCAAAGACAACGCCGCCCGCCACCGCGACCGAAGCGATCAGGAACTCTCGCCGGGTGTACGTTCCAAGTTTGCCCATGACTACGCCTCGCGCATCATGGAGGCGGCGGTGTGGATGGCCTCGCGAATCCGGGGGTAGGTGCCGCAACGACAAAGGTTCCCGCTCATCACCTGGTCGATGTCCTCGTCCGTTGGTGCGGGGTTTTGGGACAATAGATCAACGGCCTGCATGATCTGGCCCGACTGGCAATAGCCGCATTGCGCGACCTGATGCGCGATCCACGCCTGTTGCACCGGGTGCAGGGTGTCGGGGTCAGACAGCCCCTCGATCGTGGTTACGTCGCCCCAGGTATCGCCCAAGGCAACCTGACAGGAACGCACAGCCTCGCCATCGATATGGATGGTGCAGGCGCCGCACTGGGCGATTCCGCAGCCGTATTTCACCCCCGTAATCCCAAGTCCGTCCCGCAATGCCCAGAGCAGTGGAGTGTCGTCGGGCAAATCGAGGCTATGCAAGGTTCCGTTGACTATGATGTCCATGATCTGCTCCTGTTATTGTTGGCAGCATGTTGGGCCTGTGGCGCCAAATGCAACATGCAGATGAGCCCATCTTCTTGCTGATCGTCTCATGGTGGTTGTGGCGAAGGTA
>ERZ887851.1372-NODE-1372-length-21016-cov-10.386527_pt1 | contig 21016 bp, 20 predicted proteins | sample MGYA00521100_ERZ887851 | MGnify/ENA primary metagenome ERZ887851 (study PRJEB32303, sample SAMEA104408602) | aquatic metagenome | biome: Brackish water; feature: Pelagic; material: water | place: Baltic Sea | collected 2014-06-06T16:11:00 | depth 11,444 m ... | reverse complement strand
GGAAAAATTATAAAATTAATTTCATTAAAAATTCTTTTAAAAATTTCCATAAGAAAAAACAATACTATAATAAATTTTTAAAGGCTTATTTTCCTCTTAAAAATATTGAAAATAGCTTATATTTGCCTATTATTTAGATTTAATCTAATTAGATGATAAAAGTTAGTAAAAAAGCAAAGACGAAAATCTCACAACTTATGACCGAAGGCGGTTTTGATGTTATTGATGATTTCGTACGTGTAGGTGTAAAAAGTGGTGGATGTTCAGGTTTATCCTATGAACTAGACTTCGACAATAGCAAAGGAGAAAGTGACAAGCTTTTTGAAGATAATGACGTGAAAATCATTATTGATAAAAAAAGTTTTTTATACTTAATCGGTACTACTTTAGAATATAGTGGTGGCCTTAACGGGAAAGGGTTTGTTTTTAATAATCCCAATGCAAACAGGACTTGTGGATGTGGAGAAAGTTTCTCTTTATAGCTTAATTGAAAAAAAATTATGGCGAAATTTACTGAAGACGATTTAAAAAAAGACCTTGAAACCAAGGAATACGAATATGGATTTTATACAGATATTGAATCTGAAACCTTCCCCGTTGGTTTAAATGAAGATATTGTTCGTGCAATTTCTAAGAAAAAAGAAGAGCCTCAATGGATGACTGATTGGAGACTTGACGCTTACAAAGCTTGGAAAAAAATGACTGAGCCAGAATGGGCAAATGTTAATTACGAAAAACCAGATTTTCAATCTATAGCCTATTACTCTGCTCCTGTATCCATCGATCCTAATAAAACATTAGATGACGTAGATCCAGATCTTTTAGCTATGTATAAAAAGTTAGGAATCTCCGTAGATGAGCAAAAAAAAATGAATAATGTGGCAATGGATATTGTGGTAGATTCTGTTTCTGTTGCAACAACATTCAAAAAGACATTGTCCAAAAAAGGCATTATTTTTATGAGTATTTCGGAAGCTATCAAAGAGCATCCAGAACTTGTAAGAAAATATATTGGTACAATTGTCCCAACAAAAGATAATTTTTATGCGGCTTTAAATTCGGCTGTATTTAGTGATGGATCTTTCTGTTATATTCCAAAAGGAGTAAGGTGTCCTATGGAACTCTCTACGTACTTCAGAATTAATCAAGCAGGAACAGGACAATTCGAAAGAACATTACTTATCGCTGACAAAGGTAGTTATGTAAGTTACCTAGAAGGCTGTACAGCACCAAGTAGAGATGAAAACCAATTACATGCAGCAGTTGTTGAATTAATTGCTATGGATGATGCTGAAATAAAATACTCAACAGTACAAAACTGGTATCCAGGAAATACTGAAGGTAAAGGTGGAGTTTACAATTTTGTTACTAAAAGAGGCCTTTGCGAGAAAAATGCAAAAATCTCTTGGACGCAAGTCGAAACAGGTTCTGCTGTTACATGGAAATATCCTTCTTGTATTCTAAAAGGAGATAATTCAGTAGGTGAATTTTACTCCATTGCCGTTACTAATAATTATCAGCAAGCAGATACTGGAACTAAAATGATTCATCTTGGTAAAAATACCAAGAGTACGATTATTTCAAAAGGAATATCTGCTGGAAAGTCTCAAAATAGTTATCGCGGTTTGGTGAAAATTAGTAAAAATGCGAAGAATGCTCGTAATTTTTCGCAATGCGATTCTCTGTTAATGGGAAATGATTGTGGAGCACATACATTTCCATATATAGAAGTAAAAAATAAATCAGCTCAAATTGAGCACGAAGCAACTACAAGTAAAATTGGAGAAGATCAAATTTTTTATTGCAATCAAAGAGGTATTGAAACTGAAAAAGCGATTGCCCTAATTGTAAATGGTTTTAGTAAAGAAGTGTTAAACAAGCTTCCTATGGAGTTTGCAGTAGAGGCTCAAAAATTACTAGAAATTAGTCTTGAAGGTTCTGTTGGATAATTTAAATAAATATTAAAAATGAAAAAAATACTATTTTTTATACTGATCTCAGTTATTACATTGTCATGTAAAAAAAATGCAGAAAAAACATCTGAAAAAGTTGATAAGTCGGATACTGCTGTTGAAATAAACGGTTCTGAAGATAAAATATATAGGGGAGACTTTATTTATTTAGGAGATGCTGCAGTTTTAAAAGGAAATAAATTTATTTATGGAGTAACTCTTGACGAAATGGCAACAGAATTAGCTAATAAAGTGAAATCTGTAAAAGAATCAGATTTTGATATGGTTCCTGTAGCTGTGAAAGGAAGTATAAATCGAAAACCTGAAGGTTCAGAAGGCTGGGACGAAATAATAACAATTACTGAAATTGTGTTGGTTGGAAGTAAACCATCAAAAATCGATATAAAACTAGAAGAAAAGAAATAATAACTATGCTGCAAATTAAAAATTTACACGCAGGTGTAGAAGATAAAGAAATTTTAAAAGGCGTTAATTTAGAGGTAAAAGCTGGAGAAATACATGCTATAATGGGACCTAATGGTTCTGGTAAAAGTACCCTATCTGCTGTAATTTCTGGAAATGAAAATTTTGAGGTAAGTCAAGGTTCGGTTACTTTTTTAAATGAAGATATTTCAGAACTTGACCCTGAGGAAAGAGCTCATAAAGGAGTGTTTTTATCATTTCAATATCCTGTTGAAATCCCCGGAGTATCCGTTACAAATTTTATTAAAACGGCTATTAACGAAACTAGAAAAGCTAGAGGTTTAGAAGATATGCCTGCCTCAGAAATGTTGAAATTAATTAAGTCGAAAGCAGATTTATTAGAAATTGATAGAAAATTCTTATCACGTTCTTTAAACGAAGGATTTTCAGGAGGAGAGAAAAAACGGAATGAAATTTTTCAAATGGCAATGCTGGATCCAAAATTGGCAATACTTGATGAAACTGATTCTGGACTAGATATTGATGCTTTGAAAATTGTTGCAAACGGAGTTAACAAATTAAAAAGCAAAGAAAATGCGGTTATTATTATCACACATTACCAACGTTTGTTAGATTATATTGTTCCTGATTTTGTTCACGTTTTAATCGATGGAAAGATTGTTAAGTCTGGAACGAAGGAATTAGCCTATGAGCTAGAAGAAAAAGGATATGATTGGATTAAAGAAGAATTAGTTTAAAATATGAGCTTAAAAAGTAAATTAGTGTCGTCTTATCTTGCTTTCGATGATCATTTGGATGATCATTCACCAATCCATGATATTCGAAAAAAAGCAATTGATACTTTTGAAGAAAAAGGATTTCCCACTAAAAAAGAAGAAGATTGGAAATACACTTCATTAAATGCTATCATTAATAAAGATTATAGCATTTTCCCTAAAGTAGATAAGGAGATTAAATATGAAAAAGTTAGAGAATATTTTTTACACGATATTGATTCCTATAAAATCGTTTTTATAGATGGCGTTTTTAGTTCTTTTTTATCTAAAACCACTCATGATGGATTGGATGTTTGTTTGCTTTCTTCCGTATTATCAAAACAAAAATATAAAGCAATCATAGAGGCATATTATAATAAAATAGCTTCAAAAGACAGCATTACTTCACTTAATACCGCTTTTGCAAAAGAAGGTGCTTATATTAATATTCCAAACAATAAAGAAGTAGACAAGCCTATTGAAATTATAAATTTTTCAACTGGTAATGAAACTGCTTTAATGATGCAACCTCGTAATTTAATTATAGTTGGTGAAAATACTCATGTGCAAATTATAGAAAGACATCAAAGCTTATCTGATAATGCAGTTTTTACGAATTCAGTAACAGAGATTTTTGCTGAAAAACGTGCGTATCTAGATTTTTATAAGATTCAGAATGACAAAGAAAATGCATCTTTAATAGACAACACTTTTATCCATCAAGAACAGAATAGTAATTGTAGTGTTCACACTTTTTCATTAGGTGGAAAAATAACTCGTAATAATCTTAATTTTTCTCAAAATGGCGAGCATTGTGATTCTACTTTAAAAGGTGTTACTATTTTAAAAGCCAAACAACATGTAGATCACAACACCTTAGTGAATCATATTTCGCCAAACTGTGAGAGTCATCAAGACTATAAAGGTTTATATGCTGACTCTTCAACAGGTGTGTTTAATGGGAGAGTGATCGTTGAAAAAGAAGCTCAAAAAATAAATGCTTTTCAGCAAAACAACAACATATTAATTGATGATAATGCAACTGTAAATGCAAAGCCTCAATTAGAAATATTTGCGGATGATGTTAAATGTTCCCACGGATGCACCATTGGTCAATTTGATGAAGATGCTTTGTTTTACTTGCGTTCTAGAGGTATTGGATTAAAAGAAGCGCAAGCATTATTAATGTATGCTTTTGCAAATACGGTATTAGAAACTGTAAAAATCCCAGAATTAAAAAGACGTATCAATAAACTTATTGCAGAAAAGATTGGCGTAAATATTGGATTCGATATTTAAACCTAATTAGGAGATTATGGTGTTTGATGTTCAAAAAATAAGACAAGATTTCCCGATACTTTCAAAAAAAGTTAATGGATATCCTTTAGTGTATTTTGACAACGCTGCTACTTCTCAAAAACCTCAAATAGTAATTGATAGTATTGTCTATTATTACAGTAATTACAATGCGAATATCCATCGGGGAGTTCACACACTTTCTCAAGTGGCAACTGATGCTTATGAATTATCAAGAAAGAAAATCAAAAAACACTTCAACGCTTCAAAGGATTATGAAATAATTTTTACTTCAGGAACTACGCATGGAATTAATATGGTATCTTCTGGTTTTTCTGAGCTTTTAAAAAAAGGAGATGAAATTATTGTTTCTGCAATGGAACATCATTCAAACATTGTTCCCTGGCAAATGCTTTGTGAGAAAACCGGAGCGCTGTTAAAGGTAATTCCTATGAATGAAGATGGGGAGTTAATTATTTCTGAATATGAAAACTTACTATCCTATAATACAAAATTAGTTTTTGTCAATCATGTTTCAAATACATTAGGAACCATTAATCCGATTAAAGTGATTATTGATAAAGCACATCAAAAAGGAGCTGCTGTTTTAATTGATGGTGCGCAAGCAACATCTCATTTAATACCAGATTTTCAAGAATTAGGTGTCGATTTTTATGTTACATCCGCACATAAAATGTGTGGGCCAACCGGTGTTGGCATTCTTTACGGTAAGGAAGAATGGTTAAAAAAACTTCCTCCATACCAAGGTGGTGGTGAAATGATAAAAGAAGTCACGTTCGAACAAACAACTTATGCAGATTTACCTCATAAATTTGAAGCAGGTACTCCTAATATTTCAGCTGGTATAGCTTTTGGCGCTGCTATTGATTATTTAAACACGATTGGTTTAAAAAACATTGCAAATTATGAAAATGAGTTATTGACTTATGCAACTGATCAACTTATGAAAATTCAAGGGATGAAAATTTATGGCACTTCTAAAAATAAGGTAGCTGTAATTTCCTTTAACATAGGTACTATTCATCCTTATGACATCGGTACTATTATTGATAAATTAGGGATTGCTGTAAGGACTGGTCATCATTGCACACAACCCATTATGGATTTTTATAAAATACCAGGAACTGTTAGAGCCTCCTTTGCATTTTATAATACAAAACAAGAAATTGATACATTTATAGAGGCTCTTAAAAAAGCTAAAATGATGCTATCATAAATAAAAACATGAAACGACCTATTTAAAATTGGACTATTAGGAGCTACTAAAATGTATTGTGGAGAGAACGTCATAAAAGCTGAAATAGAAATATTAAAAGCATATAGCGATTCAAAAACATTTAGTTTAGATGGTAAAAAATACTACTAGTATTTAATGAAAGTGGAATTCTTTTAATTCGTGAAGTTAAAATAAGAAACTAAGAATTATGATGAATATTGAATCAATACAAAATGAGATTATCGAAGAATTTTCGATGTTTGATGATTGGATGCAAAAATATGAGTATATGATTGATTTAGGAAAATCATTGCCTTTAATTAGTAAAAATAATAAACTAGACGATCGTTTAATAACAGGCTGTCAATCTAAAGTTTGGTTAGATGCTCAACTAATTGACGGTAAAATAAATTATACTGCAGATAGTGATGCCATTATTACCAAAGGAATCATTGCAATTTTATTGCGTGTTTTCTCTAATCAAACACCAAATAATATCTTAAATTCGAATACTAATTTTATTGATGAAATTGGATTAAAAGAGCATCTTTCACCAACGAGAGCTAATGGGTTGGTGTCTATGATCAAACAACTTAAAATTTATGCGTTAGCCTTTCAGACTCAAATTAATAAATAATGACTAAAGAAGTGAAATTGAATTCAGAGGAATTAGGTGAGAAAATAGTAAAAGTAATTAAAACTATCTTCGATCCGGAAATTCCTGTAGATATCTATGAACTAGGACTTATATATGATGTATTTGTCAATGAAGATTATGGAGTAAAAGTATTGATGACATTAACAACTCCCAATTGCCCAGTTGCAGAATCCTTACCTTTAGAAGTAGAGGAGAAAATTAAATCTATCAGTTTTGTTACTGATGCAGAAGTAGAAATTACATTTGACCCGCCTTGGAGTCAGGACTTAATGAGCGAAGAAGCAAAACTAGAATTAGGAATGTTATAAATGCCAGAGGAAATAAAAAATAGAGTTGCAGAAAGTAAGTTGATTACTTTTGATCTTGAAGACTTTTATCCAGAAGGGAATAGAATAGAGCTAGATATTTCTCAATTTTTATCTGAAGGCATGCTTCTTAAAGAAAAAGACTTTAGAGCCTCCGTAAAAAACCATAATTGGGATCAATACCATGATAGTTATGTTGCTCTAACAAATATTAATGATGTCCTGGTTCCTGCCTGGGCATTTATGTTATTAACAACACATTTGACTCCGATTACTAAAAGTGTTTCTATTGGTAATTTAGAACAATTAGAGATTTCTAATTTTAATAAAATCATAGAAGATTTAGATGTTTCAAATTATACGGATAAACTCATTATTATTAAAGGTTGTTCGAACAAACCAATACCAGAAAACACCTATCTGCAATTAATACAAAAATTACAACCTGTCGTAAAGAGTCTCATGTATGGTGAAGCCTGTTCTTCTGTTCCCCTTTATAAAAGAAAATAAGTTGATTTATATTTTAAAATAATCACAAACAAAGAAAAAATTAACCCAAATCATAATCCTGTAATAATATTATTTTGTTATGTTTGATTCTAAACTAAATAATAAACAATGAAAACAATGAAAATATTTTTGATATTTATTATTTTTATTACGTTTGGATGTAATGAAATAAAAACTGATGTTCAAAATAAGACAAGTGATGTTCAAAATAAGATGAGCAATAGCAGCTTGTATCAACAAGCTATGGAAATCGCCATGTATCCTACTGAAAGTAAGGTTTATAAGAATTTAACCCAAATTATTCCTGAAAACAAAGATTTAATCAGAAAAAAAATTGATGGAGAAAACTATATTTTGGTTGCTACTTGGGGACCATGGACACAAAAAACAGGTCCTGTTTCTATGGATACGTTCTTTGAGACATACAAAGATTCCACTTATTTTAATTCTGGAGACCCTAATTTTAATCCAATTTGGGTAACAGCAGCACCGGAATTACTAAAAAGAATGAAAAAGGAAAAATATGAAAATGCCGATTTAAGGTTAGCACAATTATTTGGGATGCCACCTAATACTAAAGGTAAATATTTTGTCGAATTTTGGGTTAAGCCAGGAGATCTTTTTAGACCTTGTCCTGATAACGAAATTACAGATAGTCAATGTGATGTATGTTTATCTAAGAAAACTGATTCCTCATACGTTGCTTGGATTAATAATCAAAGAATTAACAGCTATTATCAATGTGATTTAAATGATGAGTATCCTTGGACCCAATTAGGATATACCTTCGATTGGAATCCGAAAAATAAATCAAATATTGGATTAAGTGAATTTGTTGTTCGTAAGAACAGTAACATGGTTGTCAATGCTGTTTATACTACAGAGGAATACTTAAACAAAGATATTAACACAAAGTAAACTGTATAGATTTAATTATTAAACAATTCTCATAACGCAATTTATATTTGTACAAATAAATTATCAATCAAAAAAAACAAATGATAAAAAAAATACTACTAAACATTTTTTTACTAATATCTTTTATTGGCTTCTCTCAAGACAAAGCCGAAGAAGGCGAAGAAATTTGGAAAAAATCAGGTAAAATTACTTTATTGATTAATCAATCTGCTTTCTTGAACTGGCAAAATGGAGGAGATAATAGTTTTGCAGGTAATTTAAACCTTAATTACGACTTTAATTACCAGAAAGGAGATTGGACTTGGGATAACAAAATTTTAGCTAGCTATGGTTTGACTAATAATAAACAAGCCGATGCCTCTTCTGCTAGAAGAAAAGATTTAGGTTATAGAAAAACAGATGATCAACTTGTATTAAACTCGACTCTTGGTAAAAAAATAAAGGGTTTTTGGAGTGCTTCATTTTTTATGAATTTTAATACCCAATTTACTGACGGATATGATTATGAAGATGATTTTATAGATCAAAACCCAACATTTAGCAATGAAGATTTCCCTACATCTGGATTTTTTAAACCAGCATATTGGAGTTTTGGACCTGGTTTTTTATGGAAGAAAAATAATAACCTAAATATTAACTTTTCGCCAATAGGTCTTAAATTTACTTTCCTTAGTGGTGAAGTATTTACATATAATAATGATGATCCAAACGCTGTTTATTACCAATCAAGTAATGATGTTAAAACTTACGGAGTTGATCCAGGAGAATCTTACTTATTTGAGTTTGGTTTAAATATAAGAGCATATTATAAATTCGATATTATGAAAAATATAAATATCGAAAATATTTTTATTGTATTTTCTGACTACTTAGATAAACCTCAAAATGTAGATATTAATTATACAATGAATGTAGTAATGAAAATAAATGATGTGTTCTCTACTAATTTAACTTTCCAAACTATTTATAACGACAATTCTTATTCAGGATTTCAAATTAGAGAAGTATTTGGTTTAGGAGTAAATGTAAATTTGTAAAACAATAGTTATGTTATCTATTCTTCTTCTGTATAATCTTCATATAAAAATTGATTGTAAGGAAATCTTTTTATATGTAACTCTTTTACTTTTTCGTAAACGATCCTTTTAAATTCTTCTAAATTTTCTTTTTTCAAAGCCGAAATAAAAATTGCTTCTCCATTTTCATTATTCATCCAAGTTTGTTTCCATTCTTCAAGACTATAATGAGCTTTTGTTCTTACAGTAACTAAATCATCTTCTTCTATTGTTTCGTATTTATACGCATCAATTTTGTTAAAAACCATCACACAAGGTTTATCCGATGCATTTATTTCTCCTAATATTTTTTCTACGGAAGCAATGTGGTCCTCAAAAGAAGGATGGGAAATATCAACCACATGTAATAATAAATCAGCTTCTCTTACCTCATCTAGTGTGCTTTTAAAAGACTCTACCAATTGGGTAGGAAGTTTTCTAATAAAACCAACTGTATCACTCACTAAAAAAGGAAGGTTTTTAATTACAACTTTCCTCACAGTTGTGTCTAATGTTGCAAAAAGTTTGTTTTCTGCAAATACGTCAGACTTACTAATAACATTCATTAAAGTAGATTTTCCAACATTGGTATAACCAACCAAAGCAACACGAATTAGTGAGCCACGGTTACCTCTTTGAACCAACATTTGCTTATCTACTTTTTGTAATTTCTTTTTTAATAAGGATATTCTATCCCTAACAATCCTTCTATCAGTTTCAATTTCTGTTTCACCCGGCCCACGCATTCCAATTCCTCCTTTTTGTCTTTCAAGGTGAGTCCACATTCCTGTTAAACGAGGTAGTAAATATTGGTATTGTGCTAATTCTACTTGAGTTCTTGCGTAACTTGTTTGAGCTCGTTGTGCGAATATATCTAATATAAGGTTGGTCCGGTCAAGAATTTTACATTCCAGTATTTTCTCTATATTTCGTTGTTGAGCAGGAGATAATTCATCATCAAAAACAACCAATCCAACTTCATGTTTTTCGATGTACACTCTAACTTCTTCTATTTTACCAGATCCTAAAAAAGTTTTAGAATTTGGACTTTCCATCTTTTGAACAAATCGTTTTAAAACCTCTCCACCTGCAGTATAAGTTAAAAACTCTAATTCATCCAGATATTCATTAGATTTATCTGTATTTTGTTTTTGAGTAATTAAACCAATGAGTACTGCTTTTTCGTAATCTGTACTCGACTTTTCAATCATAAATTTTAATTATTGAGCAAAGATACAAAAGACATTCCTTGCTATTTTTGTATTTTATTATCAAAATAAAACAAAAGAAGAAATATACATCAAACTCTGATGTAGTTATTACACGATTGGATTTTATAATCTTTATAATTTAAAAGCAATCCCTTTTATGACATATATTGGCTGTACATATAGTGCTTTTATAAAACCACAAAAAAATATAACCTTTGTAAATAAAATTTGAGATTCTATTAAATAAAAAATTTAACTATATTTAACAAAAAATAACCAACATACTTAATTTTATGAAAAAAACAGCTACCCTCTACTCTTTATTTGGGTTTTTAAAAAGCTTATCCTCACAATTATTCTTTGTATTTATATTACTATTTTGCCTTGACTCTTTTGCACAAGGACCAGGTTGTCCAAATGTAAATGCCGGTGGAAATATAGAATTAGATTGTGATCAGCCTTGTACCGACCTTTCGGCAACATTTCTTCAAACTGGTGAAACATCAAGTTATGAAGTAGCGCCAATAGACTACAATCCTCCTTTTCCATCAACTGGTGGGACTCCAATATCTGTAAATACAGACGATGTTTGGTCAGATCCTATTCCATTACCATTTGATTTTTGCTTCTATGGCGGTACTTATTCAGAAATATTAATTGGTTCAAACGGTGTAATTACTTTTGATCTGATAAATAATGAGCCTAACGGTTTTTGTGCATGGAGTTTTAGCGACCCCATACCGAGTAACAATTTATTTAGTACTACCATATTTGGACCTTATATGGATATAGATCCTTCTATTGGTGGTTCTGGAATTATAAACTATACTATTTTTGGAGAAATTCCTTGTAGAACTATGGTAGTTAACTTTCCTGCAATTCCTTATTTTAGTTGTCAGGATTTAAATATGACTACTCAAGTAGTAATTTATGAAACAACCAATGTTGTTGAAATTTACCTAGAAAACAGGTCTGATGCTTGTTCTAACTGGAATAGTGGTAATGCAGTTATTGGTTTGCAAAATCAAGGTGGCACAGATGGTATTTCACCACCAGATAGAAATACAGGAAACTGGTCTGCTACTAATGAAGCTTGGAGATTTACACCAAATGGAGATAGTAATGTAGCGTTTTCTTGGTTAAATGAAGACAATGAAGTAATAAGTACAGATCCAATTATCAATGTTTGCCCAACTAATGAGCTAACCGTTTATACTGCACAAGCAATTTACACAAACTGTAATGGAGATGAGATTATTGAAACTGATGAAGTTATCGTAACATTTACGGGTGGTTTTATAATTGACTTAGGGGGAAATCAAGAATTTTGTGATGAAGAAAATTACACAATTACAGCAGCTTTAACAGATGCAGATCCGGCAGATGCAACTTTTTTATGGAGCAACAGTGAAACTACTCAATCAATAACTATAACAGAAAGTGATATTTACACGGTTGAAGTTACTGTTGGTAATTGCACATTATCAGAAGGTGTCACTGTAAACTTTGAAAACAGTCCTTTAATAGATTTAGGAAGTAATATTGAAATTGAGTCTTGTTTTGAAATTGAAGAAATTATTCTAGATGCTTCCCCTTCAAATATAGACCCTAATGATGTAGAATATTTATGGAATACAGGAGATACTACAGCAACTATTTTGGTTTCAGAAGAAGGAACTTACAGTGTTTTAGTAACTGCAGGAAATTGTTCTTCTGAGGATTCTATTACTATTACCATTATACCAGTATCAGATTTTGAAGTAACTGTTAACGATGATTTTAAATCCTGTGTTGGAGTAGAATGGACGTTAACCGCTACCACTAGTGAAGAAGGAGTAACTTTCCAATGGTATTTAAATGGCGATGCAATTGTTGGGGAAACTAGCAGTACCATTACCTTCGTTGTAAGTGAGGATTTCTCTAATATTCAAAACTATTCAATAACAATTACCAAAGGTAGTTGTACAGGAACCGATGATGTAGATATACAATTATACGATGTTTCTAATTGTGTGATCACTCAAGGTATCTCTCCTGATGCAACCCCAGGGTTTAATGACTATTTAGATTTAGAGTTTTTAAGTGATCGTGTTGGAGGTATTACAACCCTTCAAATATTTAACCGATACGGAACCATCGTTTTTAATAAAACCAATTATATAAACGAATGGAAGGGACAAGATAAAAACGGAAACGATTTGCCAACAGGCACCTATTATTATGTAATAGATTTTGCAAGTGAAGATGATGTTTATGGTCCTCAAACAAGTGGATGGATTTATTTAAATAGAAACGCAAACTAATTTTAAAACTCTTTTCTAACTACCTAATAGTTACATATGAAAAAAATATATTTAACAACAATAATTCTAGGACTACTAATTGTCTTCCAAGAAGCAAGCGCACAACAAGACCCGCAGTATACGCAATACATGTACAACTTAAACGTGATTAATCCTGCCTATGCAGGGTCTAAAGAGAGTTTATCCATTACAGCTCTTTATAGAAACCAATGGTCCGGTATTGCTGACAATCCGCAAACATTCACCTTTTCAGCACATTCTCCTTTTGGAGATAATGTGGGATTAGGAATCTCAGCCATAAAAGATCAGTTAGGTCCTGTGTCAGAATCTAATATATATGCGGATTTCTCGTATGCCATTGATTTAGGGAATACCTTAAAATTAGCTTTTGGTATAAAAGCAGGAGCTACCTTTCACGAGGTAAGTCTAACAGATTTAGAATTACAAGATCCTAACGATCCATTCTTTTCTGAAAATATTCAAAGCACTTATCCTAATGTGGGAGCTGGTTTGTTTTTATACAGCGATAAATTCTATTTAAGCGTATCGGTTCCTAACTTTTTACAATCTGTTCACTTAGATGAAACTCTTGAGGGAGAGGCGATCAAATTTGGTAATGAAACGAGTCACATCTTTACAACGGCAGGTTATGTTTTCCAGTTAGGAGAAAATGTAAAATTAAAGCCTTCTGCAATGGTGATAGCTGCATTTGATGCCCCCCTATCTTATGACGCAAATTTAAATGCGTTGTTCTATGAAAAATTTGAACTCGGAGCTTCGTATCGATTAGATGATTCTTATAGTGCATTGGTTGGTTTTCAAATCAATCCTAATATTCGCATAGGATATGCATACGATCATATAGTTTCAGATATTAAGGCTATTGCCGGATCATCGCACGAAATTATTTTAACTTGGGACGTGTATTTCAATAAACGTGCCTTACGTTCACCTAGATATTTCTAATCTTTAACAAAGTACATTTAAAATGAAAAAAATATACATATTCATTATACTAATAGCAATAAGTACGACCATTACCTTCGCACAGAATAAAGACACCAAAAAAGCTGATGACTTGTATAGTAGATTAGCTTATACTGATGCTGCCGAGGCCTATCAAAAATTATTAAAAAAAGGAAAAGGTACTAAATACGTTTATGAACAATTAGCAAATAGCTATTACTTTATCAACGATTCTAAAAAAGCTGAAACATATTACAAAAGGGTAGTGAAAGGAAAAAAAGTAAAACCTGAAACAGTATACAGTTATGCTCAAGCGTTAAAAGCCAATGGTAAATACGGTGTTTATAATACTTGGATGAAGAAATTTGCTGAAATGAAACCAGCAGATTCTAGATCAGTTGCTTTTATGAAAGATCCAAATTATCTACCTAAGTATTTAGAAAATGCTAAAAAGTTTTCGCTCACCAATATGAAAGAAATTAATACCGAATATTCCGAGTTTGGTGGCGCCGTTATGGACAAATCTTTTTACTTCTCTTCGGCTAGAAATACAGCAAGAAAAAATTACGGTTGGAACGAAGAGCCATTTTTAGATATATATGTTGCAGAAATTATTGGCGGAACCGTTAAAAATGCAAACTTAATTGCTGGAGATGTAAACACTAAATACCACGAAGGTAATTTAGCCATTACTGCAGATGGTAAAAGAATGTACTTTGACAGAAACGATTACTATAAAGGTAAATACAAAAAAAGTGAAGAAGGTATTAGCCAAATTAACTTATATACAGCCTTAAAAGAAAATGGAGTTTGGAAAGACATTCAACCGGTAAGTTTAAATAACAACGAAAACTCTTTTGGACAACCTGCTTTAAGCCCTGATGGAAATACGCTTTATTTCGTAAGCGATATGCCTGGAGGAAAAGGAATGTCTGATATTTATAAAGTAGCCGTATATAAAGATGGTTCTCTTGGTAAACCAGAAAACTTAGGTGATAAAATTAATACAGAAGGCAAAGAGGTATTCCCTTTTATAGATTCAAACGGTACTCTTTATTTCTCTAGTGATGGGCACATGGGATTAGGAGAATTAGATGTTTTCTATGCAGAGGCTAGTGGATTAAGTTTTGCTAATGTTAGAAATATTGGAACCGATGTAAATAGTGTAAATGATGATTTTGCTTTTAAATACGATCCTAAAACTAAAGAAGGATATGTTTCTTCTAATAGAAAAGGTGGTGTTGGTAGTGATGATATTTATGCCGCTAAATTAATCGCTCCTTTATGTGATTATGAACTTAATGTTCAAGTAGTAGATGCGTATACTAAAAATTCATTACCAGATGCACGTGTAGACTTTTATGATAATACTGAAAATAAACTAGCTACTAAAACAGCAGATAACAATGGTTTTGTAAGTTTTGTCGTGGAATGTGATAAACAAAATCAAGTATTAGGTTTCTTACAGGGTTACGAAAGTAATAGTTTAACGGTAGCTCCAACCAATCAAGGGCCAGTAATTAAAACGCTAATGCTTCGTCCCATCGAAGACATCATCGAAGATGATAAAGTGGTTTTAAACCCTATTATGTTTGATTATGACAAACAAAACATTAAAGCACAAGCTGCTTTTGAACTTGATAAATTAGTGGCGATCATGAAAAAATATCCAACAATGGAAATTAAAGTTGAAAGTCATACAGATCATAGTGGTACGGCAGTATATAATATGGCACTTTCTAACAGAAGAGCAGCCTCTACTGTGCAATACATTATTTCTAAAGGAATCAATAAAGCTAGATTAACTAGCCAAGGGTTTGGTAAAACGAAACCACTTTTTGATTGTGGCAGTAACTGTACAAAAGAACAAAATGATAAAAATAGACGATCAAATTTTATTATAACGAAAAGATAATATAAATTATTATTATTAAAAAGCCTTTGATATAATCAAAGGCTTTTTTTATTTTTATCTTCTGTTTGAGAATTAATCTTCTTTTCCCATTCAGCTTGAAACTCTTCCATTACCGGTTTTACGGTACTTTCTGGTAAATCTGCAATTCGAATGTACATTAGACCATCTACTGCGTTATTAAATAATGGATCTACGTTAAAAGCAACCACTTTTGCATTTTGCTTGATATACTTTTTAATTAAAACGGGTAATCGTAAACTTCCTGGCTCTACTTCATCAATAATCTTATCAAACTTATTTAAATCTGCTTCACTTGCGTCAAAGATAAAATCCTTATCAGCATCTTTTAATTTAACCTTATATTCTTTTTTAGGCTTAATATATTGTGCAATATAAGGATCGTAATAATTAGATTTCATAAACTCAATCATCAACGATTTTGAAAATTCAGAAAATTTATTACTAATACTAACTCCTCCTATTAAATATTTATGCTCGGGATATCTTAATGTTGTGTGTACTATTCCTTTCCAAAGCAAAAACAATGGCATGGGGCGCATTTGATATTTCTTAATTATAAAAGCCCTTCCCATTTCAATGGATTTACTCATCATTGGGAATAGCTCTTGATCAAATCGAAATAGTTCCTGCAAATAGAACCCATCGATTCCGTATTTTAAATAAATTTGAGAACCTAAACCCATCCTATAAGCCCCGGCAATCATTTTTTCATCCTTATCCCATAAAAACATATGATGATAGTAGGCATCAAATTTATCTAAGTCTATGGCCTTATTAGTTCCCTCTCCTACTTCTCTAAATGTTATCTCTCTAAGTCTTCCTATTTCTTGAATTATATTTGGAATGCTTGATGCTTCAGCTAAGTAAACTTCATAATTTTTACTATGTAGCAATCTTTTATCATTTTTTTGCAATGAGTATATCTCTTTTTCAATAGTAGAAACGGAGACTGGATTTACAATATTTTTAGTAGGTTTTGGAAACTTTAATTTTTTTGGAAGGCTATCTATAAGTTTTTTCTTTTCAAAAGGATTTGCAAGCAAGTAGGTTTTAGTACGTAAAAAATTGGTAAAATCTCCAAGTGTTTTATATTCATCTTGAGCATTAACAGAAATTGGATTTCCAATTCTAACCCTTATTAATCGTTGTTTTTGAGTTAATACTTCAGAAGGTAATTTAGCGGTACGTAGGGTATCACTCATTTTAGCCATTCTATAAAATAACTTACTATTTTTAGCATGAAAATAAATTGGCACGATAGGAACTTTTGCTCTTTGTATCAATTTCATTGCAGCTTCTTCCCAAGGTTTATCTACTATTAATTTGCCATCTCTATATGTAGAAACTTCTCCAGCCGGGAAAACACCTAAGGGATGTCCATCCTTTAAATGTTTTAAGGACGCTTTAAAACCGGCTAAGTTAGATAACAATTCTTTTTTTCCTTCAAAAGGGTTTACAGGCATCACATATGATTTCATAGGTTCGATCCGTTGTAATAAAAAATTAGCTAATATTTTAAAATCGGGACGGTGATCCAATAACAATTTCAATAATAAAATTCCATCAACTCCACCTAAGGGATGATTAGATATGGTAATAAAAGGTCCAGTTTTTGGAATTCTTTTTAAATCTTCTTCTGGGATTTCAAACTTAATTTCAAAATCATTAATCAACGCATTTATAAAATCAATTTCTTTTAAATGCTTGTTTTTATCATAAATCTTATTAAGAGTATTAAGATTTAGAATTTTCATCAATGCCCAACCAAAGGTAGTGCCTAAAAACCCAAATTTATCTAGGTTAATGGTCTGTGCTACTTCTTTTGCATTGACTAATCCCATATATGATAATTATTTTTTGATTGACACCTTATCTGTCAGTATAAAGCAAATATAGTTAAAATCAAATTGTATTATTCCTTAAAACTATCTGAATTGTCTCCCTGTTTTCTTGCTTTAAAAGCATTTCTTTCCCCCTTAATAACTCTTTAATTTCACTTGTTTTAGAATGCCGTATCGTATAAAGAACAACATCTTCATTCCAAGTCACTCTAAATGTTTCTCTTAACTTTCCTAGCAATAATTCTAACTTATTAAATTTATTATCTACACAAACGGAAAAACTTATTGCAGAATTTTGAATTAAATTTACTTTCATTTTATATTGATACAATTGTTTAAAAACATCACCAATATTATCTTCCATCATAAATGAAAAATCCAAAGACGAAAGCGATATAAGCACTTGGTTTTTCTTTAAAATAAAACAAGAAACCAAAGGGTCTAATGCAACTCCTTTTCCAACGCAAGTACCATTATCCTTAGGATTAAAAAAAGATTTTACATATAATGGAATTTCTTTTCGTTGTAATGGCTGTAATGTTTTTGGATGAATTACTGTAGCGCCATAAAAAGCCATCTCTATAGCTTCTCGATAAGAAATATGATGTAGTAATTGCGTTTTTTTAAAATGCCTCGGATCCGCATTTAATATCCCAGGAACATCTTTCCAAATAGTAACACTCTCCGCATTTAAGCAATATGCAAAAATTGCAGCAGTATAATCACTTCCTTCTCTTCCTAAAGTAGTGGTGAAATTATGAGAATTTTCTGAAGCTATAAATCCTTGAGTGATACAAATTCCTTTTTTAAGAACACTTTCTACAATGTTTTTTTGAGTTTCTTCCCAATCTACCATTGCATCTCGATAATCGGTATTGGTTTTAATACATGACCTTACATCTAGAAACTTATTTTCAAGTCCTTTATTAGACAAATAATGTGAAATAATGGTCGTTGAAATCAATTCGCCAAAACTCACTACTTGATCATAAACAAAAGAATGGTTATTAGATTTATTGTTTTCTAACAAAAACTGAAGCTCATTTTTATACTTTAATAGCACATTAAAAATTGGATGTGACGTGTTGCTAAAAAGATCTGATATAATTTGAAAATGATAATCGTAAACCTGAGCTATGGAAGACTTTACTTCATTAGGGTTTGAAAAATAATTAGAAACAATTAATTCTAACTGATTGGTTATTTTTCCCATTGCAGAAACAATAACCACCAAGTTTTTTTCTTCTGTAGTTTTTAATACAGATAGTATGTTTTTAACTCCTTCAGCATTTTTTACAGATGCTCCACCAAATTTAAATACTTTCATTTTATTGCCTTTTAAGAAAGCAGCTTATTTTATTGTTGCTGTATAACTTTTAATTCCTTCCTCATCCATTTGAACAAGATACCAGTCTTTTAAAATAGTTGCTCCGCTCTTTTCGTAAAACTTTATAGCTCCTTCATTCCAATCCAAAACCACCCATTCTAATCGTTTTACTTTTTGTGCTGCGGCATATGCTATTACTTTCGAATAAAGTGCTTTTCCAACTCCGGTACCCCTCATTTTTTTATTGACTATTAAATCTTCCAAATGAATACTTCTTCCTTTCCAAGTTGAAAAACGATCGTAAACCAATGCCATACCAACTATTTCTGCTTCAACTTCAGAAACAAAACAAGTAAAAGATGGGGTTTCTCCAAAACCTTCTTGTACTAAAGTATCAACCGTAATATCAACCGCGTCGGGTTCTTTTTCAAAAGCAGCTAATTCTTTTATAAGCTTTAAAACTTGAGGCATATCTGCTGGAGTACTTAATCTTACCAAGTTGTTCATAGTTTTCACTTTGAATTACAAATATCGGTTCTATTTCTTTAAAATTTCACGATATTTGCATCAAATTCATGACAATCTACTGTAATGACACAACAAAATAAAACGCTCGGGGAATTTATTATTAATAAACAAAGTGAGTTTAAATATTCTTCTGGTGAGCTTACAAGGCTTATCAATTCTATTAGATTAGCTGGGAAAATTGTAAATCACGAAGTAAACAAAGCAGGTCTTGTAGACATACTTGGTACTGCTGGAGAAGAAAATATTCAAGGCGAAGACCAACAAAAATTAGATGTTTATGCCAATGAAGTTTTTATAAAAAATTTGGTGAATCGTGAAATTGTTTGTGGTATTGCAAGTGAGGAAGAAGATGATTTTATTGCCATACGAGGTAATAACAAGAAAAACGAAAATAAATATGTGGTATTAATTGATCCTTTAGATGGCTCTTCTAATATCGATGTCAATGTTTCAGTTGGAACGATTTTCTCAATTTATAGAAGGATTACTCCAGTAGGAACCCCTGTAACAATTGAAGATTTCTTGCAACCCGGTAAAAATCAAGTTGCAGCTGGATATATTGTTTATGGAACCTCAACTATGATTGTTTATTCTACAGGCCATGGAGTAAATGGCTTTACATTAAATCCTGCAATTGGGACCTATTATCTTTCGCATCCTAATATGCAATTCCCTGATAAAGGATATATCTATTCGGTAAATGAAGGTAATTATATTCATTTTCCAAAAGGGGTGAAAGAATATATTAAATATTGCCAGGAAGAAGAAGATGACAGACCTTATACATCTAGATACATTGGTTCTTTGGTTTCTGATTTTCATAGAAATATGATTAAAGGAGGGATTTATTTTTATCCTTCTACTTCTAAAAGTCCTAAAGGCAAACTACGTCTTCTTTACGAATGCAATCCTATGGCATTTTTAGCTGAAAGGGCAGGTGGTAAAGCAAGTGATGGTTTTAATAGAATCTTAGACATCAAGCCTACAGAGTTACACCAAAGAGTGCCTTTTTTCTGTGGAAATAAAGATATGGTAGAGACCTTAGAGTCTTTTATGGAAAACAATCAGTAAAAACCTTTAGCATTTTCATCGATTTTACCCTAACCCTAAAGAGAATATCAATCTAGTTTTTGGTACTTCCTTTAAGATTGAGGTAAAAACCTAAAAATTATATGAAAATGAAAAACGGCTTATTAAACTACTTTTTTAATCTGTTATTGATTAAATATTGATATTCATCAAAACTAACACCTCCAGTATAAATATCGATTGAATTCTGTATTAACTCATTTGCAATTACAGAGTTATATCCTAAACCAATAGCATATTTTGTTATTAATACCAATTCTTTTTCATCGATCTTATGATCTGAGAATATCATGTCAAATAAATCATGCATGCGTTCTAACCTTTCTTCAGCAGAGTTGGAAGGAATGATAGGATACTGAGTTGGGTCTTTTAAAATCTTGGCCACATCAGAATTATCAACTCCTAGTTTAATTGCTAAGGTTTGTAATAATGCTTGTTCGTCTTCAGATATTTTTCCATCAGACATTGCAATAGAAGCAATGGATGCAAAATGTGCTTTATTTCTAGTTTGGTGACCTTCTTTAAATAATTCGTAAAATGACATAATCTTATATTTATCTTGCAAAGATAAAGCTAATCAAGTGGTTTTTTAAAATTAAATGGAAGGAAATCTATAACAATTCTAATAGTTTATGTTTTTAAAAACAACCTTAAAACTAGGATCGAATTTTAAGGTTTTGTGGAA
>ERZ887851.1369-NODE-1369-length-21044-cov-16.869312_pt1 | contig 21044 bp, 16 predicted proteins | sample MGYA00521100_ERZ887851 | MGnify/ENA primary metagenome ERZ887851 (study PRJEB32303, sample SAMEA104408602) | aquatic metagenome | biome: Brackish water; feature: Pelagic; material: water | place: Baltic Sea | collected 2014-06-06T16:11:00 | depth 11,444 m ... | reverse complement strand
CTTGCACCCTCCGTATTACCGCGGCTGCTGGCACGGAGTTAGCCGGTGCTTATTCCTTAGGTACCGTCAAGTTCTGATAAATCAGAAGTTTTCTTCCCTAATAAAAGTAGTTTACAACCCATAGGGCCTTAATCCTACACGCGGGATGGCTGGATCAGACTTCCGTCCATTGTCCAATATTCCCTACTGCTGCCTCCCGTAGGAGTCTGGACCGTGTCTCAGTTCCAGTGTGGCTGATCATCCTCTCAGACCAGCTACTGATCGTCGCCTTGGTGAGCCGTTACCTCACCAACTAGCTAATCAGACGCACGACAATCTTCAACCGCCAAAGCTTTAATTATCAAATCATGCGATTCAATAATACTATGGGGTATTATTTCCAGTTTCCCGGAGGTATCCCCCTGTTGAAGGTATGTTTCGTACGCGTTACGCACCCGTCCGCCACTCGTGTATCCCCGAAGAGACCTTACCGTTCGACTTGCATGTATTAGGCCTCCCGCTAGCGTTCATCCTGAGCCAGGATCAAACTCTCCAAACTAATAAGAGTTCTTTCCAATATTCTCGGAAAATTAAAATTTGCTTTTTTTATTACAATTCTTCCCTTTTTTCTTTCAGTATTTCAAAGAACTTTTGTCTTTATATTAAAGAACATTTTTTTTCTATTTTTTCAGTGTTTCACCGCTCCACTTTCTCAAGCTTCGCTCCACACTTTTGTGCTTCCCTATTTATTAAGGGACGGCAAAGGTAAACCATTATTCCTTATTCCCAAACTAAAATTGAAAATAATTTATAAACTTTTTTATCAACCTCTCCGCTATTATGAACACTTCCCCGTTAAAGGAACGCAAAGATATAACTTCTTCATTTCCTACGCAATACCCAATCCCTTTTTTATTTATCTTTTTTTCAACCCGGGCGTTCAGGTTAAACTTCATGCCTTCCTTGCTAAACGAAAGGACTGGGTTAAAGCGCGATTGATTCTTATCAGCCTCCCCTTATCAGCAGGATGTATATTTATTCACTCTGGATTAGGAAGCACGTATAACTCGATGTTTGTTTATATGCTAATCTTAGTGCTTCTATTATTGGCGATAGAGCACTTAGGGAAAAACAAGGTTCCGAACCATTAGAAGGCGCAAGCTATAAGAATAAAGGCCCGCTTAAAGCGGGCCTTTATCACAGTCTTAGTTATAGTTAGTTTAGTCTACGTTATCATTTAGATAACCATTGTTCTTTCTAATTTCTGGACGTTGTTCGCCATCAACTTCAAAACTATCTACTGAAAAGCGAGATACATTGTTCTCACTACTATGTGGAGCTTCTTCTAAGTTCACGCCTCTTCTTGCATAAGCAGGAGTATCTTCAAACTCTTTGATTTTATTCATGTTATCCCACTTGTAACTTACATCTTTCAAGCGTCTTACTCGATTGTTTAAAACTTCTTGCCTATCTTCTTTCACTTCTTTAGGCGCCTCAGCTTCCTTAGGGGTAGTATAAAAACCGTAGGTCTCTGGGATAGTCGTATCCACTTCTTTAATCTCAAAATCAAAAGCCCCTTCTTCACCTACTTTATCGATTTGCTTTGGTTCTATAGATTCTTCATCCTTTTTGCCATCAAACAAATCGAAGGTATAAGCTTCACTAATGTCATTTCCTGTATGCGGATTAGGCTCATTTACTGGCTCACTAGTATTGATCAAAGTCATATCTATTGGAGACTCATCAACTGGCTTATCTACTTTTACAGGCTCATCTAATTTGATTACTTCTTTTTGATCAGGCGCTGGATCTGCTCTGTCTTCAGAAAAACCTGTAGCAATAAGTGTAACACTTAACTTATCTCCCAAAGCATCATCATCACAAGTACCGAAAATAATATCTGTATCATTTCCTGCCGCATCCTGAACGAAATCATTGATTTCAGTAATTTCATCAATTGTCACTTGCTCCTTACCAGAACTAATATTAATTAAAATATTTCTAGCTCCAGTTATATTGTTGTTATTCAACAATGGAGAATTGATTGCTGAATGAACAGCTCTCATTGCTCTGTCTTCTCCTTCCGCTTCTGCAACACCCATTATAGCCACACCGCTTCCTTTCATTACATATTGCACATCTGCAAAATCCACATTGATTTCTCCAGGTACAGTAATAATTTCAGAAATTGATTTAGCAGCCATGGTCAAAACATCATCTGCTCTTGAGAAAGCTTCAGACTTTGACAAGTTACCATAGATCTCTCTTATCTTATCGTTAGATATTACTAAGATACTATCTACTTCTTCTTTTAGTCGTTTGATTCCTTCATCAGCTTGCAACAACTTTCTACGTCCTTCAAAACTAAAAGGAGTAGTTACGATACCTACTGTAAGGATTCCCATTTCGCGAGCCAACTTAGCCACAATGGGTGCTCCACCTGTTCCAGTTCCGCCACCCATTCCAGCAGTAACAAACACCATTTTAGTATTCTTACTCAAGAGTTCTTGAATCTCTTTTGCTGATTCCATCGTTGCTTGTTCGCCAACTTCCGGACGCGAACCCGCTCCTAGTCCTTGAGTCATTTCAGGACCCAATTGGATTTTATTTGGCACTGGGCTTAAGTCCAAGGCTTGTTGATCTGTATTACAAACCACATAGTTAACGCCTCTTATTCCCATTTCGTACATGTGGTTAACCGCATTGCTGCCACCACCTCCAACACCAATAACCTTGATTATTGACGATTGTTCCTTTGGTAAATCAAATTCCAAATTCATAGCTAGTTTAATTTTATTCTATTCTTAATCTTTAAAATCATCATCATTCTCATCCATCAACCATTCCGGTAACCCGCTGAAAATATCTTTCCACCAGTTGTTTACTTTCTTGTTTTTGGCAACTTCAATTACATCATCGTCTCCAAGTTCTGAAACTACTTCTTCAGTTTCATTGATTGTCGAATCGTAAGGATCAATCTGCAATTTACGTACAGACTTTTGCTCTTCTTTGAATGCTCTTTCTACTAGACCAATTCCAGTTGCAAACATTGGGTGTTTTAAATCAGCTTCATAACCAGGAGCAAGGTGCTCAATAGGAAATCCTATACGCGCATCCAATCCAGTTACATATTCTACTAGTTGTTTGATGAACTTCAATTGAGATCCACCACCAGTAATCACGATTCCACCGTTCAGTTTTTTAGCATATCCTGATGCTTTAATTTCGAAGTAAACTTGTTCAAATATTTCCTCCATTCTTGCTTGGATAATATTCGCCAAGTTCTTCATTGAAATTTCTTTTGGCGGACGACCTTTCAACCCTGGGATTGAAATAATCTGATTATCCTTTGCTTCTACACCTAGAGCCGAACCGAAACGCACCTTTAATTGCTCTGCTTGATTCTTCATTATCTTGCAACCATCTTTAATATCTTCGGTAATGATATTACCTCCGAAAGGAATTACACAAGTATGGCGAATAATACCATCTTGAAAAATGGCCAAGTCAGTTGTTCCGCCACCTATATCCACTAAAGCAACACCTGCCTCTTTCTCATCTTCGTCTAAAACACTTGCCGCCGAAGCCAAAGGCTCCAAAATCAATCCATCCATGAGCAAACCTGCTTTCTCCACACAACGCTCAATATTTTGAGCAGCAGCCACTCGTCCGGTAATGATATGAAAATTCGCTTCAAGGCGACTTCCACACATTCCAATCGGATCACTCTTAGCCGGCAAAGAGTCTACAAAAAACTCTTGAGGTAATACATGGATAATTCGCTCTCCAGGGTTCATTGCTAACTTATGCATGTCCCTAATCAGGCTTTTAATATCCTCTTTTGAAATTTCAGTTTGAGCATCAGTTCTAGTTAAAATTCCTCGGTGTTGCATGCTCTTAATATGCTGACCAGCAATACCTACATGAACCGAGCTTATCTTCTCTCCAGATTGTCTTTCAGCATCCTGAACAGCCTGTATAATAGATTGTACAGTTTTATCGATATTGGCAACTTCACCACGCATAACACCGAGAGAAGGGGCTTTACCTACACCCAAAACTTCGGTTTTACCCATTTCATCTTTTTTGGTTACCAAAACACAAATCTTGGTTGTTCCAATATCTAGTCCGACGATTATTTGATTTTTTTCCTCCATTCGATTAGTTATTTTTTTGTACAGATTATTTGTCCTTTAAATTTTAGGTTGATTTCTTTATACTTTTTCCAGTCAATGTTTTTGATTGCTTCCTTGTAAAAAATCTGAAGATATTTAAATTTTTCTTCGAGATTGTCAATGTTTCCAATGATTACACGGTGTTCGTCAATTTTTGGATAGAGTAAAAAATCCCCGTTTTTTGCTACCTCTATTTGTCCTATCATGGCCTCCCAAAACGGACTTGCATTGATGAAGTCTACAATCTGTAGTAAATCTTCATGTACTTTTAGGTTTTCCGGAGTATCCTGATTTGACAAATTACCAGTAGCGACAATTAGTCTAGGAGTAAATTTAGTTGAAAAAGGAATACTTTCGCCCTTCTCACTAACATAGTAACTAACACCTTTATTGTTGAATACTCTATATATAGGTTTTTTTTGTGTCACATCCACCCGCATATTACCTTCAAAATTGGTAAACACGTCAGCCTTAGCCACATAGTCGCTCTGTTCTATCCTTTTCTCTATATCCGATTTAGAAACATCCTTGAGCTTTTGATTAATCACTATATCTTGCCCATAGTTATTGATAAAATCTAGGATCTCCCTATCAGAGAGAAACTTTAATTCCTCTTTGTTTTTTACATTGACTTGAATTTCACTGCAAACTATCTTACTAGCGTTTATTCGAGCCGTAACTAAAACCGCAATAAAGAGCACAGCAAAGACAAAAATCAATGCCACTTTCAAGCCACGAATGATATTATTTTTCGTTGCCTTTTTCATGAAAGCATTTTTTTAATAGGTTCTACAAATCGATCAATATCTCCTGCACCAATCGTAACAATAATTTTATCTTCAGCTACATCCTTTATGCGCTCAAGCAGTTCATCTTTTTGAACAATTGATTTTCTATCAATAGAAACTTTATCTAGAATAAGTTCAGCACTTACTCCTTCAATAGCTTCTTCTCTTGCTGGGTAAATTGGTAATAGCATTAACTCATCAGCCACACTTAACTGCTCTGCAAATTCAGCACACAAATCTTGCGTTCTTGAAAACAAATGGGGTTGAAAAATTGCCACTATTTCACGTTCTGGGTACAAAAACTTAAGCGAACGCATCAAGGCTTTTATCTCCATCGGGTGATGGGCATAATCATCAATATAGACTAAACCTTCTTTATCAATATGCTTTTCAAATCTTCGCTTTATACCTTTAAAAGAAGCTATGCCCTCGCGGATTTGATTATCCTCCAAACCCAGCTCTTTACATACCGAAATGGCCAAGGTAGTATTTTCCAAATTGTGAATACCTCCAAAAGTGGCGACAAGTCCTTCAATTTCTCTCCCCTCATACACCACAGAAAAATGGAACTTTCCATCTTCTACATGGTATGACTTTAAATAACAATTCGAAGTGCTTTCTTGACCGTAGAAAGATAAGTTAAAATTAGACTGAAGCCTTGATTGAATATGGGTATACTGATCATTTAAGATCAATTGACCACCAGCTACAATTTGATTAGCGAAATGCGCAAATTCTTCTTCAATATTTTCAAGACTTCCATAGATTTCCAAATGGTCACTATCAATAGCTGTAATTCCCGCAATATTAGGATGAAGTGTTAGAAAAGATCGATCAAACTCATCAGCCTCTACAACCATATATTTATCTGAAGAATGAATGTAATTACTATTAAAGTTACTAGCGATACCTCCTAAAAAGGCAGTGCACCCTACTGATTCATTCAAGATATGCGCCACCATAGATGAAACCGTCGTTTTACCATGTGAACCCGCAATCGCTATGCAATAATGATTCTTTGAGATTAATCCTAGAACCTGCGAGCGTTTTAACAATTCAAAGCCATTTTCTTTGTACCAGTTCAACTGCTTGTGTGTAGTTGGAATTGCTGGTGTATAAACCACTAAGTCTGCGTCCTTATTGAGTAAGGTAATATCATCTTCAAAGTGAATATGAATCCCCTCTTCTTGCAACTTGTCCGTTAAAGGAGATGAGGTTCTATCATAACCACTCACCTTCGTCCCATGCTCATTGAAATAACGAGCAAGTGCGGACATACCAATCCCCCCTATGCCTAAAAAGTAAACTTTTGATATGTTGTTTAGGTCTTTCATTGAATGGCACTCAAAATACTTTGGGCAATTTCCGCAGCAGCATTTGGTTTAGCAAATTGCTTAATATTCTTACTAATTTTTCCTTGAAGTTCTTTATCCTGAAGCAAGTTCAAACATGTTGGCACTAAGTTTTCAATTGCATCTTTGTCTTTTATGAGAATAGCCGCATCTTTTTCCACTAAGGCCATTACATTTTTCGTTTGGTGATCTTCTGCCACATTTGGCGACGGCAACAAAATAGTAGGCTTTCCAATAATTGCCAACTCAGATATCGTTCCACCTGCTCTTGAAATAATTACATCCGCAGCGGTATAGGCGAAATCCATTCTATCAATAAAACTTAAGACTTTAACTTGGGCACTGTTTAAGTTTTTGTAGCTGTCTTCATATATCTTACCACACTGCCATATTAACTGAACGCCTTGTTTTTGGAATTGATCCAGCTTAGCCGCAATTGCCTTATTAATAGCACTTGCCCCTAAACTTCCACCTGTAATAAATACAATTGGTTTTTTCTCATCCATACCAAAATGCGCACACGCTTCGGATCTACTTACTCCTTCCAAGGAAATACTTCCACGTAAAGGATTACCCGTAATTTGAATTTTTGAAGCTTCAAAATATTTTTCTAAACCAGGATAGGCGGCAAACACGCTACTTACTTTTTTGGATAAAAGCTTATTTGTAATTCCAGGGAATGCATTTTGCTCCTGAACAAAACTTGGGACACCTTGCCATTGAGCAACTTTCAACGCCGCTCCACTAGCATAACCGCCAGTTCCAATAGCTGCATTTGGTTTAAATCGTTTTACCATAAACCATGCTTTGATTAAACTAAGCAAAAGCTTAAAAGGAAAAAGTAGATTTTTCAAGGTTATTCTTCTTTGCAGACCAGCAATAGTTAGGCCTTCAATAGCATAACCTGCTTTGGGTACTGCTGTCATTTCAATTTTACCCAAGGCCCCTATAAATAGAAACTCCGTATCAGGTGCAATTTTCTTAATAGCATCGGCAATAGCAATAGCTGGAAAAACGTGTCCGCCACTACCCCCACCACTCATTAATATTTTCAAATTTTTCTTCACTTTATTCGCTTACTAACATTGATTCTTCATTCGCTTTTAATTCTTCTTCCTCTAGTCGTTCTGCATCTCTACTTACACTTAATATGATTCCAAATGCAAGACTTACAAATATGGTTGAGCTTCCCCCCATACTAACTAAGGGTAGTGTCAAGCCGGTAATAGGAAGCAAGCCTACTGCAACTCCCATATTAATCATGGCTTGTATGGTTAAGCTTAATGCCAAACCGAAGGCCAATAATGCTCCAAAGGCTTTGGGTGATTTCCTGACGACAAAAGCTGAACGTACCAAGAAGGCTAAGTATAAAAAGACCACGAATACTCCACCGAAAAAACTATACTCTTCAATAATGATTGCATAGATAAAGTCAGAATATGGATGTGGTAAAAAGTTTCTTTGCGTACTGTTTCCAGGACCATTAGGGAAAAAGCCTCCCTTTGCTATTGCGATTTTCGATTGAACCAATTGATAAGGATCTTCATCTAGCCCATCCGCATTGGTAAATGATTCAATTCTTCCTTTCCATGTAGTCATCCTTCCAGGCATGCTTTCCTCTGGCAGAGTAAAGAGCAGGGTAACGAACATCCCCACTGCAATTAAGGATAAACCAATTAATCCTCCAATGTAGGCCATATGAATTCTACCTACAAACATGATTAAAACACTTGTAGAAAAAAGCACTAGTGCTGAAGAAAGATCTTCTGGAGCAATAAGCCCGCAAATTATAAATACCGGCATTATGGTTGGCCAAAACCCTTCGCTAAAAGAACTCACCATGTCTTGTTTCTTTGAAAGCATTCGGGCGAGGTACATGATTAAGGCAAACTTCGCTAAATCGGAAGTTTGAAAAGTCAAGTTTACTCCAGGTAATGTAATCCATCTTTTGGCTTCATTGATATCCGTTCCGAAGAAAAGAGTTATCACTAAAAGGACGATACTTAGGTAATACAAAATTTGAGATACGCGAGAAAAATATTTATAGTTAATAAGATGAGTTAAGTACATTAATCCTAGTCCACCACAAATGATGAATACTTGCTTGATGAGATAGTACTCGGTGTTACCCGCACGATATTTGTACGCTAAGGTTCCGGTAGAACTATAAACCGCCAACAAGGAAAATAAAGATAAAGTGAGCACTATTGCCCAGATGAATTTATCTCCTTTTATATTTTTACTTAGCTTTTCAAACATCTCTTTCTTGGCTTTTGGCTATTTGCTTCTAGCTCCTGGCTTTTAAATCTTTATTAATTACTTTAATTAATGCTCCTAGTTTTCTTTCAACCTCCCCAACTTTCACTAGTAAACTAACTACCTCACTTTTACTCACCCAATTCCTCTTCTCTACAATCAATATCATTGACAACTTCCAAACATCGTATTTTTTATACTCCTTCATCCCCTATTATTTAGCTATAGCAAACGGCAAGCAGCTAATAGCTAATGGCATTCTTAAAGATTTCTAACTGCAGCTTTAAATTGATTACCTCTATCCTCGTAGTTTTCAAACAAATCAAAACTTGCACAAGCTGGAGATAGCACAACAGCATCACCTTTGTTCGCGAAATGATTAGCAATTCTCACCGCTTCGTTCATATCATGCACATTAATCATTAGATCTGTATGATGAGAGAATGCTTCGTGTAGGTTTCTGCTATCATTACCCAAACAGATTACTGTATGTACTTTTGAATGCACTAATGCTTTCAGTACTTCGTAATCATTTCCTTTGTCTACCCCACCAGCAATCCAAACCATTGGGTTTTGAATAGACTCCATGGCATACCATGTAGAGTTTACATTGGTGGCCTTAGAATCATTGATAAATTCTACTCCACCAATTTTCAACACCTTTTCCATACGGTGTTCTAAATTTTTAAAATCCATGAGGCTTTCCCGGATACTTTCTTTTTTAATGTTTACTGCTCTAGCCACTATTGAAGCTGCCATTGAGTTGTAAATATTATGCTTGCCTTTAATTCCTAGTTCGTTAATTGACATAGTAAATACTTTTTTTTTAAGGTTTATTGTTAGTTCGTTATTATTTAGACATGCTCCCTCGCTTAACTCTCTTTCAATACTGAAAGGGATTGCGGTGGCATGGATTTGTTTTAATTTATTCTTATCATTTACTACTTCATCATCATGGCAATAAATGAAGAGATCTTCCGCAGTTTGATTTTTAGCTACTTTAAACTTAGACTCGATATAGTTTTCAAATTTGTAGTCGTAACGGTCTAAATGATCTGGAGTAATATTGAGTAATATGGAAATGTTCGGCTTAAACTCGTGCGTGTCATCTAGTTGAAAACTGCTGACTTCCAGCACATAATAATCAACGTCGGCCGTTGCTACTTGGTAAGCGAAACTTTGACCAATATTTCCAGCTATTGCCACATTCAATCCTGCATCTTTCAATAGCTGATATGTTAAACTTGTCGTTGTAGTTTTCCCATTACTACCAGTTATTGCGATAATGAATGCATCCGTAAATTTTGCAGCAAATTCAATTTCAGAAACCACTAAAATTCCCTTTTCGCGAATCTTTTTAACGATTGGGGCACTATCTGAAATACCAGGGCTTTTCATCACTAAATCAGCATTAAGAATTTCCGTTTCAGCATGCACTTCCTCTTCCCAAGCAATAGCATGTTGAGTTAATTGTGCTTTATACTTATCCTTAATTTTTCCAAAGTCAGACACCCAAACCTCATAGCCCTGCTTCTTAGCAAGGATAGCAGTCCCTACACCGCTTTCCGCAGCCCCGAGTATCGCTATTTTTTGAGTTTTAGTAGTCATGATTCTTGTCGTTCTTCTTTATCTTATTTTCAATGTTGCTACTGCTATTATGGCTAACAGAATACCTATTATCCAAAATCGAGTTACAATCTTAGATTCGTGATAACCCTTTTTCTGATAGTGGTGATGGAGTGGAGACATCAAAAAGACTCTTTTGCCCTCACCATACTTTTTCTTCGTGTATTTGAAATATCCCACTTGTATAATTACTGAGAGGTTTTCTGCTAAGAAGACCCCAACAAGAATGGGTAAAAGCAATTCCTTTCTAGTTAGAATAGCTATAGTTGCAATGATTCCTCCAATTGCCAAACTCCCCGTATCACCCATAAAGACTTTAGCTGGATATGAGTTCTGCCATAGAAAACCGATGCAAGCTCCTACAAAGGCCGCGATGAAAATGGTTAGCTCTGCTGCAAATGGTATGTATAGAATATTCAGATATTCCGCGAATATGATGTTACCAGATATGTAAGCGAATAGAAACAAAACAGAACCACTTATGGCCGAGACACCAGTTGCCAGGCCATCTATCCCATCTGTTAAATTTGCCCCGTTAGATACTGCTGTGATGATAAATATAACTGCGGGTATAAAGATTAACCATCCAAACTTCTTCCAAGATGGATTGATAATGGTTAGTACTTTTTCATAGTTAAACTCATTCCCTTTAAAGAAAGGAATGTTTGTAATTGGCGCATCAATTTTTGCCATGTAATGCTCGTCGCCTTGCATGTCGCTATGCGTCGAAATTTGCTCTGTAGGAAACTTTTGAGACTCGGCAAAACTAACTTCTTGTTTCACATAAATATCTGGATGAAAATACATCATCGTTCCAACGAAAATCCCTAAGCCAATCTGACCAACTACTTTAAATCTCCCTTTTAGTCCTTCTTTATTCTTCTTGAATACTTTGATATAATCATCCAAGAATCCAATTGCACCCATCCAAAGAGTAGCAACTATCATAATGATGATATAAATATTCGTTAAGTCAGCGAGCAACAAGGTTGGAATAAGAATAGCTAACAAGATTAAAATGCCACCCATTGTCGGCGTACCTTGTTTTTCTTTCTGCCCATCAAGACCTAAATCTCTCACAGTTTCTCCAATTTGGAGACTTCTTAATTTATCAATTACCGTATCCCCTAACAAAATGGAAATAACCAAAGAAAGGACAGCTGCCATAGTAGCACGAAATGATAGAAATTCAAAAAGACCCACTCCAGGCAGTGATGTATGTTGACTTAAGTAATGAAATAGTTCGTATAGCATAATGATCTATTTATTCAATTCTTTAAAAGCTTCATCTAATTCTTCCATATCATCAAAATGAGCTTTCACTCCATTGACTTCTTGATAGTTTTCATGGCCTTTCCCAGCAACTAAAATGATATCCTCTTTATTCGCTAACATGCAAGCTGTTTTAATTGCTTGTCCTCTGTTCTCAATCACCAAAACCTTTTTCTTATCGATTACAGATACTCCTGCCTGCATTTCCTCCAATATCACATTTGGATCTTCCGTTCTTGGATTGTCAGAAGTATAAATTGCCTTAGTACTCAACTTCGCGGCAATTGCTGCCATTAATGGTCTCTTAGTTTTATCTCTATCTCCGCCGCAGCCTACCACACAAATCACTTGATTACTTTGCGTATTCAACTGATTTACCGTTTCCAATACTTTCTTCAAAGCATCTGGCGTATGCGCATAATCCACTATTCCAACAATTCTTTGTTCTGGTGAAAGGATGTATTCAAATCGACCTTCCGCTCCTTCAATTGTACTCATGGCAACAAGCACTTCTATTTCATCTTCGCCTAAAAGCGTAGCAGCTCCATAAACTGCTAGTAAATTGTAGGCATTAAATCCGCCTATCATTTTTACATGAAGCTCTTTCCCATTTACATTAAGCATCATTCCGTTAAAGTCACTTTCAATAACTCTTCCCGAAAAATCCGCACTGCCAGAAATGGCGTAAAGGAATTTTTTAGCCTTCGTATTCTGAAGAATTACCAAGCCGTTTTTATCATCGGCATTACTCAATGCAAATGCATTTTTCCCTAACTGATCAAATAAGCCTTTCTTGGCTTTTAAGTATTCTTTAAAAGTTTTATGGTAGTCTAAATGGTCATGGGTTAAGTTGGTAAATATGGCCCCGTCAATATCTAAGCCGTAAGTTCTTTGCTGAACAATAGCATGAGAGCTTGCTTCCATAAAGCAATGTGAGCAACCTTGCTCCAGCATTTCAGCCAACAATGCATTAATGGCAATGGCGTGAGGAGTTGTATGAGTGGCAGGTATTATTTTGTTGCCTATCTTATTCTCCACAGTAGAAAGCAATCCACACATGTAGCCCAATTTCCCAAACAACTGAAACAACATAGTTGCGATGGATGTTTTTCCGTTTGTACCTGTTATGGCAAGCAATTTCAGTTTTTCAGAAGGATTATCATAAAAGTTAGAAGCTGCACGTCCTAATGCTTTCGAAGAGTCTTCTACAACTATATAGGTGCAAGTTTCAGATACACTAGCTGGTAAAATCTCACAGATAATTGCTGAAGCCCCACTTTCCTCTACTTGAGAAATATAGGCATGCCCATCTGTTTGACTTCCCTTAATCGCAGTAAATAAGGTGCCTTTTTGAAGCTCTCGCGAATCAAGCGTCAAACTTTGGATATCTACATTCGTTTCTCCAATGATCTCTTTGACTTTTATGCCAATTAATATGTCTTGTAAGTTTTTCAAAACAATTCTACAGTTATAGTTTGTCCTTTAGTAAAATTTCCTCCTGCTGTTAAGCTTTGCTTCTTAACTTTTCCTGAGCCATACACTTGAACCCTTAGTCCTGCATTTTCTGCCACAAATAAGGCATCCTTCAAATCCATTTCAATCAAATTAGGTACAAGGCCATCAATGACGTTGTTCGCTTTCATTGTCATGGCATTATTCTCTTTTTTAGCTATTCCATAATCCGAGTTAATATCTGAATGGAATGAGAATCCTAACTTATTGTAGATAATTTCCGCTTCTTCACTTTGGAGGTTTCCGATTCTAGGAATCGTATAGTCACTTACTAAAGGATTAGATTGAATGCTGTTATGCATCTCTATTCCATTCGCGTAAATCTTATTGGCAATTTCAGCGAAAACGGGTCCAGCTATGGCTCCGCCATAGTATCCATTCTTCGGATTATTGATTACTACGATACACGAATACAAAGGATTATCTGCTGGAAAATAACCTACAAATGAGGCTTGATAAATTTTATCTTGATACTGCGTAGTCGCGTTCGCAATTCTTGCTGTTCCCGTTTTACCGGCCATAGTAAGCTGACCACCAGATTTAAGGTGACGAGCAGAACCAATTTCAAATACCGCTTCCAATAATTTTTGGAGTTGATTAACTGTTGATGGACTAACTACTGCCTTATCAATAACAATCGGATCAAATTGCTCCACTACTTCATCCAAATCTTTAATAGCTGAAACCAAATAAGGCTTCATCATTTTACCATCATTAGCAATTGCATTATAAAAAGTCAAAATCTGCAATGGGCTCATTTGAACTCCATAACCAGTGCTCATCCATGGCAAAGACACCTGACTCCACGATGAAGGTGGGTGAATAGTAGGTGCAGTTTCACCCGTTATTTCAATTCCAACCGGATTTTGCAAATGCATAGCGATTAATCGATCGTAAAACTTTGAACCTTTATCACCGTAACGCTCTGTAACCAATTTTGAAATCCCCACGTTTGAAGAATAAGCAAAGGCTTCTTTAACCGTAATAGTATCATGGTTAAAAACATGTACATCACGCATTATTCTATCTGCATATTTCTTTACACCACCTTCCACATCCACAGTTTCTGCGTTCACATCTTTCAACAGACCGTCTTCTAATAAAGCAGCCATGGCCATCAATTTAAAAGTTGAACCAGGTTCTGTGTTAGCCCCTACTGCATAATTGTAATACTCAATGTATCTGCCCAATTCCTTTCTATAGGTAAGATTAGCGATTGCCTTAATCTTCCCAGTTTCAACTTCCATAACCACAGCGCAGCCGTTATCAGCATTACTAGATAAGAGTGCTTTTTTTAAGGCCGACTCCGTTACATCTTGAATATTAATGTCGATCGTCATTTTCACATCATTCCCTGCTTTAGGTTCAATGTTGCCCTGCCCATTAAGTGGAATGTATACTCCACCAGAAATTCGCTGCATCAGCATTTGACCTTCCACACCTGCTAAATACTCATCGAACTTCCCTTCAATTCCCACACGAATAGTGTCCATTCTCGTTTCGATGCTTGGGTTAGGCACAATACGCTTAAATCCAATAGTTCTTTCAGCCAGAATACCGAAAGGAGTAATTCGCTTATTCTTTTGCAAAACAATCATCCCCGATTTATAGCGACCCAATCTGAAGAAAGGCCAATCGTATATTTTCTTTAATTCTGGGTAGGTTACGTTTCTTTTAATCAGATAGTAGCGATTTCCCTTTTGTCGATTTGCAATGAGTTCATTCTTATAATCCGCTTTTGATTTAGCTCCAATATTCACGCTTAACATGTAAGCCAAGGAATCAATATTGCCATTGAATATGTTGTCTGTCATTGGCTCCGATTTGAAATCCATACGGATTTCAAAAAAAGGCAAGGAAGTAGAAAGCAAGCTTCCATCCTCCGCATATATATTTCCACGTTCTGCTTCAATTGAGCGAGACACAATAGTCAAGCTATCTGCTAATTGACGTAATGCAGGTCCTTCATACACTTGAATCTTGAACGACTGAAAAACAATAGCTAAGCCCGCCAATACTGGCACCAGTATTGCGACCCACATGCGCCACATTATTTCTTGTCGTTTATTCGTACTCATTACTCTTTACTACTATTTTATAAGGTGGTTTAGTCAATTCTTTTAAGTCCATAGCCTCAACCATTTTTGCTACTTCACTTTGTTTACTCTTATACATTAACTCCGACTTTGAAGTCATGTATGTCCATCGCAATTCTCGGATATCTTTCTCAATAGAATTTATTCTGCGTATTTTATTTTCTGCCGTATGGTTATTCGCCACGTGCAATACTCCTAAGGCTGCAACAAAAAGCACTAAAGGCATATTATTGAACCAGTTCTTCTCATCAAATCGCAAGAAATTCCTGAAGCGATCTTCCAAGGAAAGCTCAACGGACTCATCAACTATATGTTCTTGCTTGCCACTCATTTATACTTTCTCCGCTACTCTTAACTTTGCACTTCTAGAACGAGAATTGACTTTCAATTCCTCTTTACTTGCCTCAATAGGTTTTTTATTTATCAGCTTGAAAAAGCGCTTACTTCTGCCAAACTCATCACTCACTCTAACTCCTTCAAAATTTCCGGTCTTCATGAAATTTTTCACTAAGCGATCTTCCAAAGAATGAAAGGTGATTACTGCTAATCGACCGCCTTTATCCAAAACCTCATAGCTCTGCATCAGCATTTCCTTTAGCGCATTCATTTCATCATTAACTTCAATTCGCAGTGCTTGAAAAACTTGAGCATAATACTTGTTGGGGTTGCCACCCATGGTGTATCGATCAATAAAAGCCGTAAAGGCTTTAGTACTTTCGAAGCGAATACCACTTTGTCTTGCATCTACAATTGCTGCGGCTAATGTTTTTGAATTACGAATTTCACCATACTCAGAAAAAACACGAAGCAAATCACCTTCGCTATACTCATGAAGTATATCACTTGCTTTCAAGTCAGACTCTTGATTCATTCTCATATCCATGGGACCTTCAAAACGAGTTGAGAAACCCTTACTTCCCGCATCTATCTGGTAAGAGCTAATTCCTAAATCAGCCAAAATTCCATTTACAGGAACCGCTTGATGATAACTTAGAAAGCGTTTAAGAAATCTAAAATTATGCCCAATGAAAGTGAGCTGTTCGTTATCAGGAATATTTACGATTGCATCTTCATCTTGATCAAAAACAAACAATTGCCCTTTATCTAATTTTTTAAGAATTTCATTGGAGTGTCCACCTCCACCGAAGGTTACATCAACGTATTTACCTGAAGAGTCGATATTCAATGCATCGATGCACTCTTGTAAAAGAACGGAAACATGATAGCCTTGCTCATTCATAGTTCCTATTCTTTAGTGTCCTCAATATCTAAATCAAAATCACCCAGTACATCCTCAGCCAAATCAGCAAATGAATCAGAATCCATTGCCAGTTCTTTTTCATATTTCGACTTATCCCATAGTTCAAGCGTATTCTTACCAGGAGTAATTATAGCCTCTCCATCAATACCCGCATAATCAAGTAAGTGTTTAGGAACATTTAATCGATCGGCACTATCTAAAACTATTTCAGTTGCTCCTCTTAAGAAGTAACGGATAAAAGCTCTTTCTTTCTTTTTGAATTGATTTAAGCGCTCTACTTTTTTTCGAACCTTCTCCCAAACATCAATAGGATAAATTTCCAAACATTCCTCAAAGCCTCTATTCACCACAAAACGGCCTTTCGCTTCCGGATTAAGCTGCTGCTTAAGTGCCCCCGGTAAACGCATGCGACCTTTCGCATCCAACTTCAATTCATATTCTCCTAAAAAGCTCATTAGTTATCCACTATGTTTTTAATTCAGTCATAAAAGTATACACTTTTGACACATTTTCCCACATATTCCCATTTTTTACCACTACTAATTACTCACATTTTGCCTCACAAAACAGGCAACAATGTGGATAACCATAGGGTGAAAATGTGGATACCCGATTCCCCAGTGTTAACAACGAAACATAATTCGCTCATTAACAAGAGTTTACATTTTACACTTAAGTAGTCCACATTTTTTTAAAAAATCACTAGCTAAAGCCCTCATTTCAAGCCAATTACTCGAAATTCAGCGCAGAGCAGCCATACAATTGAAGCGAAATTCCCACATGGGAAGAGAATTAATAAAATAAGAGCCTCCTGCTTTTCTTTTCTCCTAGAGCGGACTAGAGGAAGTATTTTACTACCTTTGAATAGTGAAACAAGCGTCCATAAACATTAAGAATAAGCGCGCAAGATTCGACTTTGAATTGATGCAGACTTATACTGCTGGAATCCAACTAACAGGTACTGAAATCAAAGCGATTCGATCCGCCAAAGCGCATATTAATGAGGCCTTTTGTCAAATGAGACAGGGGGAGCTATTCGTTGTCAATATGCATATTGCAGAATATACATTTGGCACTCATTACAATCACGTTCCTAATCAACCTAGGAAACTACTCTTGAAAAAAAGCGAGTTGAAGCAAATCAATAGAAAGATTGTAGAAAAAGGCTTAACAATTATACCTGTCCGTCTATTCTTATCTGAAAGAGGTTTAGCTAAACTTGAAATTGCCGTAGCCCGAGGAAAGAAAAGTTTTGATAAACGTGATAGTATCAAAGAAAAAGACAATCGAAGAGACCTTGATCGCTTGAAGCACCGCTTTTAGTTTCTAGCCTTAACAATTATCATGTAGAGGACTAGCATTTATCATTTGTACCCACCCTAATCACTCGTAGATTTATCTTAAATTAAATGAATAAAAATGGTCAATAGAGAATTAGTCATATCATCACTTATACAACATCAAGAACAAGTCATTCAAGACTTCGAAACTTTAGTTGCACGTTATAAATCAGCTGTCGATGCAGATAATGAGGACACCCAAGATATAGAGGACTTAAGTCGTCAAGATGTTGCCAGCGAAATGATGCACAGTATGGAGCTTCAATTGGTTCAGGCACAGCATGATTTGAACACCCTTAAAACTATGGATATGCGAGTAACTGAAACTGTTACTCAGGGTTCAATTGTTGCAACTGAAAACTATAAGTTTTTTATTGCAATTGCTAATCACGGTTTCAAGGTTGGGGATGAAGAATACATTGGCCTTGCACCAGATGCACCCATTTACTCTTTCATGAGAGGCAAAAAAGCAGGAGACTCATTTAGTTTTAACAAGAAAGACTACACGATAAAGTCAATTTACTAGAGTTCAATCAACTTTTTAAATACTTAGGAACTAAATTAGCGCCATAGATAATCATGTAATCCAATCAACGGGTTCTTGGATTATTCTCGAATAATGGGTTTGCTATTCCAAGCAGTTGGCTTTGTAGTCATTGTAAGATTACCCCCTCGTCGTAAGGAATAGGCTTATATTTTCGCTACGTATACTTTATATTCCTTGGTCGGTGAGAACACCGACCAGAAGCGTATATTTCATATAAAGCTTTACTTTTAGGCCATTACAACTACCACGTCGTCTTGGTGAACCATTTGATTGTCACCTAAAACTACTTCGGCAATCTCCCCATCTGAAGGGGCAACTACTGTACTTTCCATTTTCATGGCTTCAATTAGGAAGAGCGGTGTATTCTTTTTCACTTTATCACCAACTTTCACTAACACTTGAGTTAGCTTGCCTTGCAAGGGCGCACCAATTTCATTCTCAGCGCTTACTTTTCTATTAGACTTAGTTTCAATGTTTAGCTTTTCATTCTTCAATTGAATGTGTCTGTTCTGACCATTCAATTTAAAGTATACCTGGCAATTCCCTTCGTCATCTGGTGCAGTGGTGTTCAAATATTTCACAATCATATTTTTACCTGCAGATATCTCCACCATGATTTCTTCATTCTGCTTCATACCATAGAAAAATGTAGGTGTTGGAATTACCCATACATCTCCATTCACTTCATTAAAGTCATGAAAATCGCGATAAACCTTAGGGTACAATTTGTAGCTTAAAAAGTCAAGTTCTGTCTTGTGTTTACCAAACTCCTTTTCGAAAGATTTCATCTCCTTATCGAAGTCTACCGGCTCCATGTGTTCATTTGGTCTATCCGTATAAGGCTTTTGATCTTTTAAAATGATTGCTTGCAAGTCTTTTGGAAATCCTCCATAAGGCTGACCGATATCCCCTCTAAAAAAGTTAATCACTGAGTCAGGAAAGGATATATCTTTCCCTTTACTTAGGATGTCTTCTTTCGAATACCCATTACTAGTCATGAACATAGCCATATCACCCACAACCTTACTTGACGGGGTTACCTTAACCACCTCACCAAACAATTCATTAGCAATCTGATAATTCTGCTTGATAGATTCAAACTGGTCTTCAATTCCTAATCCTCTAGCCTGCGGCCTTAAGTTCGAATATTGACCTCCTGGTATCTCATTCTCATAAACCTGAGCAGTTCCTGCTCTCAATTCTGATTCAAACGGATAGTAGTATTCTCGCACATCTTCCCAATAATTAGAAAATTCATTTAATTTTTGAAGATTTATTGGTCTATCTCTTTCATGTCCTTTTATCATGTTTACCACCGAGTTAAAATTCGGTTGTGAGGTCAAGCCGCTCATACTTGCCAATGATACATCAATTGCATCCACTCCAGATTCAATGGCCTTTAAATAAGTAGCCGATTGTATAGAAGAGGTATCATGAGTATGTATATGTATAGGAAGATCAACTACACCCTTTAACTCCGTAATAAGTTTTTCCGCGGCATAAGGAGTAAGCAAACCCGCCATGTCCTTAATACCTAAAATATGAGCACCCATATCTTCCAGCTTTTTTGCTAGGTCGATGTAATACTGCAAATTAAACTTTTGCTTGCTTGGGTCTAGGATGTCGCCGGTATAACAAATACATGCTTCCGCTAAGCTATTCGTCTCTTCACGAACTGTTTTGATACTCAACTCCATGGACTTTGTCCAATTCAATGAATCGAAAATTCTAAAGATATCCATGCCATTTTCAGCCGCTTTCTCGATAAAACGAGCAACTAGATTATCAGGATATGCGGTATAGCCAACAGCATTACTACTACGTAAAAGCATTTGTGTTAAGATATTAGGCATCGCTTCACGCAAGAGCTTAAGTCGCATCCAAGGATCTTCTTTTAAAAATCGCATGCAAACATCAAAGGTGGCTCCACCCCATATTTCCATAGAGAAAACTTCGGGATGATTGCGTGCAAAACTTTCAGCAACAGCGAGCATATCAGTTGTCCGTACTCTTGTTGCCAAAAGAGATTGGTGTGCATCTCTGAACGTAGTATCGGTATAAAAGATTCCTTTTTCCTCTTTCATCCATTTACAGAAATCATCAGGACCTTTCTCTATTAGAATATCTTTTGTTCCTCTCGGGAAGGCTTGAGTCTTATCGAAAATAGGCACCTTAGGCACTCTAAACTTTTTGTTTTCATCAATAAACTTCACGTCACTATTCCCATTAAGGATAGTATTTCCAATATACCTTAGTGTTTTCGTAGCTCTATCGCGTTTCTTACTAAACTCAAAAAGTTCTGGATGAGATTCAATAAAGCCCACATTCTGTTCTCCATGAATAAATACCGGATGTTGTACTACATTTTGAAGAAAGGGGATATTCGTTTTTACTCCACGAATTCTAAACTCAACTAAGGCTCGATCTAAGCGCTCTGCAGCACCTCTTAAGGTTCTTCCCCAAGCAGACACCTTAACCAACATGCTATCAAAGAACGGCGATATAGTTACTCCTGGATAAGAACTTCCCTCATCTAGTCGTATACCCATGCCTGCTGCATTTCGATAAGCAATGATTGTCCCATAATCAGGTTGGAAATTATTTGACGGGTCTTCAGTTGTAATTCGGCATTGAATAGCAAATCCATTTAAATGAATATCTTCTTGCTTATTGATAAAAATACTTGGATGACTTAATGGAAGTCCGTCGGCAATTAGAATTTGAGTTCTAACAATATCTATACCTGTTACTTCTTCTGTAATTGTATGTTCTACCTGAATTCTAGGATTGACTTCAATGAAGTAAATATTCTCCTCTTTATCAACTAAAAATTCAACCGT
>ERZ887851.1364-NODE-1364-length-21149-cov-5.851474_pt1 | contig 21149 bp, 14 predicted proteins | sample MGYA00521100_ERZ887851 | MGnify/ENA primary metagenome ERZ887851 (study PRJEB32303, sample SAMEA104408602) | aquatic metagenome | biome: Brackish water; feature: Pelagic; material: water | place: Baltic Sea | collected 2014-06-06T16:11:00 | depth 11,444 m ... | reverse complement strand
CGAACAATTTGTAGGGTTCCGAATTTTGGATACCGTTCAGCGAAGAAATGAAGACTTCACTGAACTAAACATCCGAGAAGATATTCTGAAACTGAAAAAATTGATCATTCTTTCTGTCCGAAATCTAAAGGATGCCGATTGGTCTGAAATTGAAAAACTAAAAGACATTCTTAAAAAGTCACAAAAGGACAATATTCCGATGATAATGCTCGTAAGTTCTTCTATGGAGGATGTTCGTGCCTTTAAAAAGAAATACAATTTCAGCATCCCTGTTTTTATAACCGATGAAATAGAATTGAAAGCCATAGCGCGATCCAATCCGTCATTAATGGTGTTGAAAAAAGGAATAGTAAAAGGAAAATACCCAAAACGAGCTTTGCCAGATTATAAATGGCTCGAGCTAAATGTGTTAAAATAATTATGAGAAAAAGAATAGTAGCAGGAAACTGGAAAATGAATTTGTTGCCCAATGAGGCGGAAGCCTTGTTCAATGAGCTGATTATCAAAACGGATTGGCCTTCGCATGTTCAGGTTATCGTATTTCCACCGTCTATATACATTAGTCGATTCAACGAATTGAAGGACAACCATGTTTTAGTCGGTGCACAAAATTTCTATCCTTCTAAAGGTGGTGCCTTTACAGGCGAAATATCGGTAACTCAAGCAAAATCTGTGGGAGCAGATTATTTACTTATCGGTCACTCAGAAAGAAGAACGTACTTTGGTGAACATGCCGATTTCCTTAAGGAAAAAGTAGATGCAAGTATTGAACAGAGAAGTCCATTTATCTTCTGTTGTGGTGAACCTTTAACGATTCGTGAGGCAGGTCAAGAGCTGGATTTTGTCAAAAAACAATTGGAGGAAAGCTTGTTCCATCTCTCAAAAGAAGATATTCTTTTTGCAACTGTAGCTTACGAGCCAGTTTGGGCAATTGGAACAGGAAAAACAGCATCCATGCAGCAAGCAGAAGACATGCATGCAGCTATAAGAAGTTGGATTGCAGAGAAATACGATATTGATATTGCCAATAAAATTTCTATATTATATGGAGGAAGTTGTTCCCCAGAGAATGCCAAAGAGCTTTTCGCGTGTCCGAATGTGGACGGTGGATTAATAGGTGGTGCTTCTTTGAAGTCGGAATCCTTTATTCAAATTTCAGAAGCACTATAAATGGACAGTATTGCCTTACATATTGATATAAATCCAATTCAACCTTGGTCAGAAATTGCCGTAACATGGCTAGTAGAAGAGGGCTGCAATGCCTTTGAAGAAAATACAACTGGGATTATTGCTTATGCGGACGCGTCTGATATTAATCAAGACGAAATAATTATCAAAATCGAATCGTGGGCCAAAACCAATGATATTGAAGTGAAGGTGAAATCTGAATTGATACCCCATCAAAATTGGAATGCGAAGTGGGAATCTGATTTTCATCCTGTTGAAGTGGATGATTTGCTAACGATCATTGCGCCTTTTCATGACAAAGCCAACCGAAAGGGAATGGTCGTAGAAATTCAACCGCAAATGTCCTTTGGCACAGGGCACCACCAAACCACTTGGATGATGAGCAAAGCCTTGTTCGAGTTAGGAGAACTTCTCAATTCTGTTTTAGACATGGGAGCAGGTACTGGCATTTTGGCGATTGTTGCGGAAAAACTTGGAGCAAAAAACATTCTAGCTATTGATATTGAAGAATGGTCGGCTGAAAACACCCGAGAGAATGCCATTAGAAATCAATGTTCGTGCATAGAAACTTTGCACGGCGATGTTGATTTGCTTCAGGATAGAGAATTTGGATTGATTCTTGCCAATATCAATAAAAACGTATTAAAAGCGCAATTCGAACAATATGATAAATCACTATGTGCCGGTGGACGTATTGTTCTGAGCGGTTTTTTTGATACGGATGTAACTGATTTGTTATCTCACGTTGAAAAGTTTGGTTTCGAACTAGAAAAGAAATGGAACAAAGAAACGTGGGCAGCCATACAACTAAAAAGAAAATAATGAATTCGAGAAAGTACGTTTATCTAATCGCATTGCTAATCGTACAATGCAATTTCTTGTTCGGACAAGGTTTTACGCCTGAAAGGGAGAAATTTGTAAAAGAATTTCACAAAAAACTTTCTGATTATGGTAAAGGTGATCATAACGAATTCTCGAAAAAACTGTTGCCCGCCATGTTGGTGGATGGAACTGTATTCCCAGAGGCGCTGTTCAAGAGAATGGTTACTACCTCTGATCTTATTCTCAAAAAGAAACTAAAGCCCTATCCAGAATTATACGATTACGTTTTCTCCATGTATTCCTTGGTCAATTCCAAACAAAACAATGCAAGTATAGAGGCCTGGCACATCTCAGTAGATGATTTATTGGATGCAAGAAATGTGAAGAAGTTTGAAGGTTTTATTGATTTGTCCTCATCGTTCTTTTCTAAAAAGATTCTAACCAGGCAGTCGAATTTTACTTGGTTTTACGAAGGGGGAGAGTTTTCTTTCGATTCGGATGGCAAGGCACAATTCATTCTCTCAGGCGGAAATTTGGTTTGTCGAGTAATAAATCGTGATTCTAAAGAAGCCAAGAAAAATCCTTATGTTGATAGCATTGTGGTGAACAATACCAATGGGGTTTTCGATCCTCACTTAAAAAAATGGGAAGGTCAAAATGGAACCGTTACTTGGGAGAAAGTTGGTTTATCAAAGAGTCAGACCTACGCCGAAATCAAAAGTTATGAAGTGGCGCTGAAATCATCTAATTTTTCAACCGATAGTGTTAAGTTTCATAGCGAATACTTCGATCAGCCCATAATTGGTCAATTAACCGATCGCGCTTTTATTTCGAATAGAAGCACAGATGACTTGTTTCCACAGTTCTTTTCTTACAATCAAAAACTTTTGATAAAAGACATAAAAGAAAACATGGACTTCGTAGGCGGTTATGCCATGAAAGGCAGAAATTTCGAAGGTTTTGGAACGAGAGCCGCGCCTGCCGTGATAACGGTTTTTCAAGATAAAAAACCCTTTGTTATTGCAAGAGCAGTGCTTTTTGTAATCAATGAGGAAAAGGTTTTCACTAAGGAGGCTGAATTTTGGATGCAAATTCATGGGAAAGATTCAATTTATCATCCTGGCGCATCCTTGACTTATACGGATGCAACCAGCACCTTCGAAGTGCAAAGAAGCACCAATGGAATTGGTCAAGCTCCTTTTCAAAACTCTTATCACGAGGTCGACATGTACATCCCGAAAATTGTTTGGGTAAAGGACATTAGGGTCTTAAATTTGGATTTTAACTCCGGAATGAGCCAATATCAGCGCGTAGCTAGATTAGAATCAAACAATTATTTCAACTCAAGACAGTATAGTCAAATCCAAGGATTGGCTTCAGTCCATCCGTTGGTACAGCTATTGAGTTATTCCTATAAAAACGATCAACGAGCTATTCCAGAGGGTGTTGCAGCTTCTGCTTTGGGTAAAACAGTGGATCAAGCGAAGTCACTTTTATTAGACTTGGCGAGTCAAGGTTTCATAACCTATGATACGGAGAACAAGTTCATTTCTATAAATCAGAAAACAGTCAACTTTGTTGAAGCACGAGCGCAAAAAAGAGATTACGATAATCTCATGTTTACAGCAGATCTTCGACCCAAAAAACTCAATAATTATTCGGCTGAAGAGATTTCGAAAGATCCGTTTTTACAAGCGGTAAAGGGGAATTATGACAAAATTAATGAGGAACGACGTAAGATGACCAATTTCGGTAAGCTTGATTTGAAAACAATGGATTTACATTTGCTTGCCGTGGACGAAATAGACATCTCACAAAGGCAACACGTGACCATTTTCCCCACAAATTATGATGTCGTAATTAAGAAGAATAGAGATTTTGATTTTCAAGGCTATATTAACGCGGGCAAATTAGAGGTGGATGCAGATGTTTCTGAATTCCGTTACGATGAATTTAAATTCAACCTGACAAAAACCTTAAGCACAACCTTTAGGGTGAAACCAATGTCTGAACAAGATGGTAATCGAGCAATTGAGGTATCGTCAAAATTAAATGGAATAGTAGGCGAACTTTTAATCGATGATCCCAAGAATAGATCGGGAAATGACACAAAAATAATTGGTTACCCTAAACTGAGTTCGACAAAAGATTCCAAGATATTCTACAATTCAAAAACAATTTATCGGGGTGCTTATGACAGTACTCGATTTTTCTTCACTGTGAAACCCTTTGTTATCGATAGTTTGGATGATTTCGACGAAAAATCATTCCGTTTGAATGGAGAATTAACTTCAGCAGGCATCTTTCCAAAATTTGTTGAACAAGTGCGAATCATGCCAGATTATTCTTTAGGGTTTTCAACCAAATCACCTGCAGGAGGGCATGCATTTTATGGAACAAGTGCTAATTATGAGAATAAAATTATTCTCTCCAATTCAGGATTGCAAGGTGCTGGTACGATCAAATTTTTAAGCGCAACGGCAGAGTCAAATGCATTGGCGTTCTTACCGGATAGTACATTGGGTTTTGCCGATTTTGTAAACAAAGAAGTAAGCACAGGCGTTGAGTTTCCGAATGTGACTGGTAAACAAGTGCTAGTAGCGTATATACCCGGTCAAAATTTAATGAAAGTACAATCTACATTAAAAGAGGATTTAAGTTTCTTTGATGGACAGGCTCATTTGAAAGGTACGGCAATTTTAACCTCAAAAGGAATGAGAGGCGAAGGATTAATGAACTTCTTGACAGCAACGCTTGTATCAGAGGATTTCACCTTCAAAGCGAAAGAAATTAATGGGGATACCACAGATTTCAATCTTCGGAATACCAATCCAGAAGAAAACGAGGAAAAAATCACGTTCAAAACAAACAATGTAAGCGCGAATATCTCATTTGAAGATAGAAAGGGTGTGTTTGTTTCAAATGGCGGAGCATATACAGCGGCCTTCCCAATCAATGAGTATATATGTAAAATGGATGTTTTCAATTGGTTCATGGATAAAAACAAGATTGATATGGAAAAAAAAGGTAGTAATGATATTTCATTTGATGCTGGTGTTGATGTTGCTACCCCAAACTTCTTTTCGACCAATCCAAAACAGGATTCTTTAAAATTCAGAGCGCCAAAAGCGACGTATTCCATTGCTGAAAAAGTGATTTATTGCGATAAAATTGACTTTATCGATATCGCAGATGCTCGAATTTATCCAGTCGATAAGAAATTGACGATTCGTAAAAAAGCGAAGATCGATACAATACCTGAAGCTAAAATTGTTGCCAATTATATAAGTAAATATCACACATTCGTTAAAGCGAAGGTCGAAATCACGGGCCGAAGAGCATATGAGGCGGTAGGTGATTATCCGTATTTCGATTCAGAAGGCACTCTAACTTTCGTCCCAATGGATAAAATCAGTTTGGATACTTCATACCAAACCGTTGGACGAGGTAAAATAGGTCAGGAGCAAGGTTTTAAGTTAAGCGAAAATTTCGATTATTATGGTAATTTAATCGTTAAAGCGGCATCTCCATTGGTACATTATCAAGGTGCAACTCGTTTGAATCACAATTGTGCTAAGTTTGAGCGAAGTTGGTTGGCCTTCGACACTGAAATTGACCCGAAAGCTATTCAAATTCCAGTTTCCAACAAGATGAAGAACTTGGATGGTGACCAGATTTCGGCAGGTATCGTTTGGCGCGACTCAAAGGCTACGGACAGCATTCGGATCTACCCAACCTTCTTGTCTAAGATTTATGACAAAGACGACCCGAATGTGCTTTCAGCAAGTGGAGTGTTACAGTATGATAAGATGTCGAAAGAGTTTCAGATTGGACCAAAAGAAAAGTTTTTAAATCCAACTGAAAAAGGAAATATCATCACATTGAATTCGGAAACATGTTCCATGAAAGGTAGTGGCATCATTAACCTTGGAATGAATTACGGAGAGGTAAATGTAAAAACTTGCGGAAATGCCGAATACAATCAAAACAGTGGAGTAACGACCATGGATGTCACCATGAACATTGGAATGACGCTCGATAAAAAAGTGTTTGAAGCAGTCGGTGAAAGAGTAAAGTTGGTGCCAGGAATACCATTTATGGATATCGAAGAAGTAAACATCGAACAAGCCTTGGTTGAATGGGAAGATGCTAAAGTGGCCGATAAATTTAAATCGGACTATGTTATCAAAGGCGAAGTGAAGAAGTTTCCAAGTTCACTTTCTGAAGGAATTACATTTACAGGTTTGCAATTACAGAGCTTTGATAGCGATAGATTCACCCAAAGAGGTATAGTGACTTCGACAAGGGAAGCCGTTTTGGTAAATATTTTCGATAAGGCAGTGTTCAAAAAAATTGAGTTCGATGCTTTCTTCCAAAAAGTATATAGCGGTGCCCAAAGTGATCAGTTTACTTTTCTGTTCTCCGTAACAGGTGGGTCCCTTTATTTCATGGACTATTCAATGATTAAAAAGAACGGAATTATGAGAATGCAGTCTTCAGATGCTGATTTTAGAACTGCAATTAGCGAACTGAAAGACGATAAACGAAAGTCAAAAAACTTTGAGTATGGTCTGATTGAAGGAGATAATCCTTACCTTAGAAACTTTAAAAGGTTATTAGAATTGACAGAAGAATAAAATGATTTGGAATTTTATACTTTATCCGATTTTGGGCTATTTTTTAGGATCCATTCCTGCGGCCGTATGGGTCGGTAGGAGTTGGTTCGGGATTGATGTTCGAAAATACGGAAGTAAAAATGCCGGTGCAACGAATACCTTCCGAGTCTTGGGTCAAAAAGCGGGAATCGTAGTTTTAGCAATAGACGTGCTAAAAGGATTGATTGCATCCGTTTTACCACTTATTTTCATGCCTGATCGCTTGGGCTCGGATATATTGGTCAACGTGCAGTTAATCACTTCTTTAGCTTGCGTGCTTGGTCATGTGTTTCCAATCTTCGCTAATTTCAATGGAGGAAAAGGAGTGGCAACGTCACTAGGGATTATTATCGGTCTTCATCCACCAGCAGCAATTATCGCCATGGGAATATTTTTAGCGGTCTACTTAATCAGCTCTTTTGTTTCACTTGGTGCCATATGCGCAGCACTTACCTTTCCGCTTTTGCTACATTTCCGATTTCACATTGATTCTCGTAATTTGTTGATTTTTAGTGCTGTGCTCAGTGTTGCCGTTATTTTTTCGCACCGAAAAAACATTACAAGACTGCTAAATCGAACGGAGTCAAAAATGCCTCTTTTCAAGAAAAAAGAATAAAATTGAACTGGATTGCAACCAAAATGTACTGTAGTATACCAGTATCAGCCATGATTAAAAAACTAACCCATGTAATGGTAGGTTTAATGATTTGTCTGTCCCTTTTTGGCCAAACCGAATCTAAAATCCTAAGTGAAGCGAACAAGCTTTTCAAAAGTGAGAATTTCGTGCAAGCTACACCTTTGTACTTGCGTTTGCTATCTCTTTCCCCGAAAAACAGTGATTACAACTATAGATATGGAACCTGTTTGCTTTTCAATGCCGACAAAAAACAAGAGGCACTGCGTTATTTAAAATTTGCTACCGAAAGTCCAAACATAGATCCAGAAGCTCATTTTTACCTCGGTAAAGCTTATCATCTGAATTATTTGTTCATCGAAGCCGTAAGGAGTTATAACAAGTTCGAAGAATTGGTTGGTGCGAAAGCTTCAAATGACAAACAAATTGATCGTTTAATAGAAACATGTGAAAACGGTAGACGATTGTTGATGAATTACTCTGAAATGATCGTTTTTGACAAAAAAGAAATCGAAGCGGATAAGTTTTTCAGACTTTACGACACGAAAGATATAGGAGGGACCATAATTGTAACGGCCGATTATCAATCAAAATTGGACAAGAAAATGGGCCATATTCCGTTGATCTTTTTTGGAAAGAATACTACAGAGATATTTTATTCTTCCTATGGGGAGGACATGGCCGATGGAAAGCAAATTTACCGAAGCAAAAGAGAATCATCTGGTAAATGGGGTGATCCGCAATTAATCAAAGGAAAAGTCAATACGAAGTTTGATGAAGATTATTGCTACAAGAGTCAAGATGGGAAATACTTGTACTTCAGTTCAAAAGGACATAATTCTATGGGTGGATATGATGTTTTCCGCAGTCCTTATGATGCATCGAGTGATTCTTTTGGGGAGCCTGAAAACATGGATTTCGCCGTTTCATCTCCAGATGACGACATCTTTTTCTTAGTAGACGCCAACAATGAAAATGGTTATTTCGCTTCAGCGCGACAAAGTGAAGAAGGTAAATTGTATGTATACAAAATTCGCGTAGATAAGTTGCCAGCGCAATTGAGCATTATTGCTGGACAATACGAATCTAAAATTACACAATCGCCAGCTCAATTAAAAGTTCAGGTTGAAACACTTGAAGGCAAAGTAATCGGACAGTTCAAATCGGATAAAAACGGACAAATTGTATTGTCTTTCCCAACCGGAGGTCAGTATCGCTACAAAATGAATTTAGAGGGTTCGTCTGAAATCTACATTGCGAATGTGAATGTTCCGATTAAAAAAGACATCAAACCAATTCGGCAAAGTTTTGTCCATTTCATGGAAAATGGCTCTGAGGTTGTTCGTGTTTTGGATCGTTTTGATGAGTCGGTAGCGGAAAAAGACGATATTCTTGCGGAAGTATTTGCAAACAAAGCAAACCTAGACCCCAATGCCGATAAATTTGATTTGAATAGCCTGAATAATGCAAAAGAAATTGAAGAGGTGCTGGCTTCTACTGGTGCCCATGGCATGACCATGAATGAGGTCGCAAGCGAAATGGAGGGCAAAGCGGGTCTTATCGAGAAAAAGACAGCAACTCAAATTGAAATTGAAATAGCGGCGGTTAAAGAATCAGAAATTGCAAGACTTGAAAATGTAGCTTCGACTCCAGTTTTGGCCTTTTCTAAATTGACTCCAAAAGAGCAAGAGATATCCATTTTATCTGAGGTAAATGTAAGTTATTTGGATCAAAAAGAATCGTTTGAAGACAATTCTAAAGACAATTTAGACGAAGAATTGAAACTTGATCGCGAAATACTAGCGCAATTGAAATCAGAAAAACAAAAATTGAATCCCCAAACTCAATTTGCAAAAATCGCTGCGATTAGTCGATTAGAGAATCAAATCAAGGAGGATGTTCAAGAAAATGAATTGAATCTTTTGGCATTTTCTGAATCTCGCCAAGAACTATTAGACCGACTTGCATCCAACTATTCGATTGAAAGTGAAAATTTGAATGGAAATCAGGATTTAACGGAATTGAATAAAATGAAAGCGAAAGTCGCTCTTGATGAAGCATTAATTAGCAGTTTGTCCAAAGAGCAATTGAAAATATCAAAATTAGCCCAAGACAATCCAAATGTTCAGAGTATCTCACTGAAAGAAGCGCAATTGGAAGAATTAATTGCAGAGAAGGCACAGTTAACCGCTTCTCGTAATGAGAAAATCAATGAATTGGAAAATTTAGTTGCGACAACGGATCCTGTTAATACAACAAATCCATTTGCACAAATGGACCCACTAATTCAAGAAAAAGCAATTCAAGAGCAAATCGATTGGACGTACGAAGAAGATAAAAATGAAATAGCTGCCATCAGCAACTCAGAGTTAGAGAAAATTCAAGGGCTAATACAATTGGACAAAGAAGCTCAGAAGAAATTGGCTGCCGAAAAAGCGAATTTTGATCCGGTAAAAAATGCAGCTGAAATAAAAGCAATAGCTCGTATCGAAAAAAGCATCCAAGAGTCGCTTAGCAACAACCAAATGAGTATGCTAGCTTTGCCAGAGTCGGATGATGAATTGATCAGCAAAGTTGCTAGATCAAATAGTGCAAAACGTGAATCATTATATGCCAATACGTCACTTTCTGAATTGGATTGGAAGAAAAAGGAAATTGAATTGGACCAAGAATTACTCAAGATTCTAGCAAATGAAAAAGACAAATTCGAACGCCTGGGTTCCGATAATCCACAAGTACCAGAGTTAAAAGAAAAAGCGGATGAAATTGCTCTTTTGATTTCGAAAAATCAAGACGAACTCGCACTTCACGAAGGTCAGTTGAAAAGTATCGCTGGACAATTGGCAATTACAGATCCAATTATTACGGACCCAGTTGTTGATCCAGTTATGGACAATTTGTTTAGTCAATTATCAAAATTCGAACAAGAACAAAATATACTGCAAACCGCTGATGCTGGCTACACTGCGAAAAAGGAAAATCTAAGTAATCTTCCGAACCCAAGACGAGCTCAACTTGAAGAAGGGATTATCGCAGACAAGAAGATGCTATCGGAAATTTCGACAATGAAGAGAAATCTAGACTCATCGAAGGATGTAGCAAAAATTGAAGCTATCTCACGTATCGAGCAAAAGACCAATCAAAATTTATATAAAACGGAATTGGCTCTTGCTAGTGAGCCAGAATCGAAAGAAGCGATTTTATTGAGATTGGGTAACGACCAACATAGAAATATTCAAGAGGTGAAGAATAGTTCAACCTTGACTGAACTAGAAAAAGCAGAGAAAATAATTCAAATCAACAATGCGATTATTAGTTCGATAGAAATTGAAAAATCGATGTTAGATGATTTCGCACAAGAAAATCCAAATGTGGAGTCCTTGTCGAAAAAATCGTTTGCATTGAGTACAATAATCAATGAACGTGAAACGGAAAACGCATTTTTAAACCAAGAGATTGACAAAATTAATTCGGACATCGCATCGATAAATTCTTTGAATAAGTTAAGAAAAAGATTCGTTACCGCTGAAGAGTTAAGAACCGAGGTATTAGAAGGTGATGAGGGAATTTTAGGAGATAATGAAACGACCATTGCTGGTTTAAATGTACAATTGAAGAAATTAGAATCTTACGAAAGAGAATTGAATGCCTTAGATTCAACGTATGAATTTTACGAAAAAACCCAAAATGCAGACTTTCAATCCGAACGTCAATTGGTTGCTGATGAGCTAGGCATAATTGAATCAAAGAAACGGCAAGCGAGTATCAGTATTGGTGAATTGGAAACAGAGGTAATGGGGCCAACTATCGCTCAAATACAAGTAAAATATAACGATGCCTCATTGACGAAATTAGTGAACGAGGAAAATGAATTGCGCGTGGCGATTGAAAGTGATGATTTGACCTCCTTGAAGGAAGCCAGAAAGTTGGAGAAGAAATTGCTTAATGCAATTGGCGATAGAATCGAGAAGGAAAATTCTATTACTGCCAAAATTGTGAACAGTACTTCTGTTGATAATGAAGATAAGCTTGAGAAATTGAGGTCTTTGGAAACGAATTCAATCACAGAGAAAATCAATATCGAATTGACTGAAAAGAAATACAAAGAAATCGCACAGCAGTCACAAGAACTAGAACAAAGAGCGAAGAAATCAAATTCTCCCGTGGAACAAGCTGAACTGCTAAGTCAAGCCTTGTCGAAGCAGCATGAGGCATCTGATTTACTTGAAATGAGTTACGTAGATACCAAGATTGATAATTTGACCAAAGGGAAAATAAACTCTCTAATGACCAATGGAGAATTGGAATCTCGAAAACGAAATCTGTTGGTTGAGGAAGCAAACAACGCAGCGCAGTTAGCTGAGGTTGATGCTCAAATAAAGAACGAGACAAATGCGAATAAGCAAGGTCAGTTATACGACCAACGAGATGAGTTGGTTAAAAAACGTTCAGGGTTGAATGAAGAAATTGCGCAAGTGGACAAAAAGATTTCAAAAGCACCAACGCCTGGTAAACCAACGCTGCCGGAAAATGCTAAAACGAAGGAGTTGACTTATTTGGAGGAACGAGAGATTGCCGAAAGTAAGTATTACAAAGACCTTTCAACGGCAACTTATGACGCTAGGTTTTTGGAAAAAAAGATTTTAGATTTACTCAATTCAATTGATCAAGATAAAATCGATGCCCAGCATTTAGTAGAGTTATCGCTCACGAATAACGACAAGGATATCAATAAATTAATTCTAAAGAAGATTGCAACAATTCAAGACAAAGAAATTAAATTAGAAGAACTTAAAGCTCAGTTGAAAAAGCGTCAGAACGATTTGCAAGCCTTGATGCCAACTGATCCAAATACAGTTGCGAAAATCAACAATCTTTTAGCTAGAAGTGTCGATCCAATGACCAAGGGAGACGCAGTAGACTATGTTGCCATTCCAGCTACTGGATTTGAAATCTTGACACCAACCAATACAGCTCCTGTTGCGAAAGCGAAGCCAATTTCAGCTGAAACATCAATTGGATTGATGTACCGTGTGCAAGTAGGAGCATTCTCAAAACCTGTTGCAGAAGATCAATTCAATGAGTTCACTCCTGTTTCGGCAGAGAAACGGAGCAATGGTATTTTTGTGTACATGGCAGGTTATTTCGTCGGCAATGCGAAAGCATTTGAAGCTCAAAAATCTATTCGTAAAATCGGGTATTCTGATGCCTTCGTAGTTGCATATTGTGATGGCCAACGAATTACTTTGAGTGAAGCGAAACGATTGGAAGAAACCAAAGCTTGTGCGCCGATACAGTTCAATCAAATTTCTATTCAGAACAATGCTCCGGCGCCGACGGATACAACGAGAATAATGGTAACCGAATTGGATTATTACAAAGCAATTGGCGCAGCTCCTGCTTTTTCGGTGGAAACGAAAAAAGGCTTGTTCTTTACCGTTCAATTAGGTGTTTACAATCGGCCAGTGGATAAAAAGACCTTTAAAGATATGTCCCCATTGATAACGAAAAGATTGCCCAACGGACAAATTCGTTACTCAACAGGAGTTTATGTCTCTATTGAAGAGGCTTTTCCAAAGAGAGATCAAGCTTTCGAAAAGGGAATCACGGATGCTTTTATAACTGCATATTACGAAGGTGAACGCATTAGTTTGACGGAAGCTGAAGCTTTATTGCGTAAAGATGGAACCGGTGTAATTGAGAAAACAGCGGTGGGTATCGCAAAAGATGTGGAATCTCGCATAGAAGCGACTAAAAAATTGGACAACGATATTCAGGAAATCGTGAAAAATAAAATGGTAAAAGGAATAAGTATTCAATTGATTTCTAAAAATCAGTACAATGAGTTCCCAAGAGACGTTTTGAACCGTTTCAATTCACATGCGAGCTTCTATTACGACATCAATGACAAACGAATTAAATCTAATTTGTATAGTCGAATAGATGATATACCGCAAGTTTATTTCTTGAGAAATGAAATTGATACGACGTACATCACTGATCAACAAAGGTTGGATAAAGCGATTAAAAATGACCTGCGCAATGTGTCTTTCGAAATTTCGAGTACAGAAATGGGAGGTGATATGTCGGACATGTTGCTTCGTTTGAATTACCGGAAAGAATTCGTCCAGGAAGGTGAATCCATCGAGGTGATCTTACACGATGTTCCACCCACTATAGCGCAAGATATTTCGGATAGATTAAGAACTTTAAAGATCAGGGCTGAAGTAGTCGATCCGGCTGATTAATCTAACAGTTCATTCAAATCGATGTCATTGGTATACTCCGCTAAAATTTGTTTGTTGTTTTGGATTTCAATCCATTGCACTTGATTTAAATTTTTTAAGATATGTACTTCGGCGAAAAATCCAGAAAAAGCAAACAAAGAAACGGTGTAGGATGGAACTTGACGATTACCAACAAATTCGCCTTTTTCCTTCAGTAATTGGAGCTTTTTTGGAATAGATAAAGATGAAAATTCAGAAATAGTCATTTTATTTGAACCGAATTAAACGTAACTTGTACAGACTTACAAATAAACAACAATGAAATCTTATTTGTTTTATATCTTCTTGATTTTTCCTTTTGGAATGGTTTTTTCGCAGGTTGAAAAGACAGAAGAAATTAATACCAACACCAACACGAATAAAAGTCTACTGAACAATACTTTGAGCATTCCAGTCGAACTGGAGTCTATTAAAACAGCAAAAAAAGAAAAGGATGCCAAGAGATTAGAGGCAGAACCTATGTTGGAAGAAATATCAGTTCCTGCCGATCCAACTGCAGTAGACAAGAATGCTGAAAGCAAAATGGACAGTGATGTTATTGGTGGTTCAGCAGTGCAAATAACCAATTACAAAAGCAGTTTTAAAAATTATTCTGAACAACGAACTCAACGGTCTCTTTCTGTTGAACAGTCTGACGAAATGGAGGATTTGTTAAGAGATTTATCCAGTCAATCGCCAGCTTCTTTCGAAAGTTATTTGTTTTATTATCTCAATGGACAGAACGATTTAACTCGATCCAGAGCATTGTTGAAGGCAAATGAATTAAAGCCGAACGATGTGCAAGTTCAAGAAGAAATGCTGACGTATTACGTTTTAATGAACAAAAGCGACGAAACGCGTCAAACTTTATTGAATCTTTCTCAAAAAGATATTTATTCAGAATCGGCTGAGTTGTACGGTCAAGACATGATCAACAGTGCGCCGTCTAATTCCACTTTGATTACCCACGGAGATGAAGACAGTTATGGCGCTATGTATGCCCTAAAGGTGAAACGTGAAAGAGAGGATGTGGAGATTATCTCATTGGATTGGTTGACTTCTCCGCAATACAGAACAAATCTAAAAATCAAGGGATGGAAGTTACCGACCTCTGATTTTATCGATACAAAGTATTTACAGGAGTTTTGCGAACTGAACAAAGACAAAACCATAGCCATTTCCATGACCTTACCGAAGGAATATTTGATTCCCATTTTGGACAAATTGTACGTTTCAGGATTGGTTTTCGAATACTTGGATGTCCCTACTGATTTATCCTTGAGGAATCAAGAATTATGGAAGACAAAACTGAACAAGAAATTAATAGACAGCGAAGACAAAGGGTTGGTAAATAATTATTTACCCATGTTGTTTCAGTTGAAAAAGATATATCAAGCCGACGGAAATACGGATGTGGTAAATGACATTGAGAGTGCCATTCAAACGATAACGAACAGATAGAATAGAGCAAAAAGCATGCGCTTGCTAAAAACGACATACAAGGAACTTGCTGACGAGCAATTGGTTCTTGAAATGCAGAACGGAAAGGAACTGGCATTTCAAGAATTGTATGACCGCTATGCCAAACATTTGTATCAATATTTCTATCGAAGAATGTGGAAAGACAGTGAAAAGGCAGAGGATTTTGTACACGACCTCTTTACGAAGTTGATACAAAATCCAAATGCTTTTGACACCACACGATCGTTCAAAACATGGGTTTTTTCAGTAGCGAACAATATGACGATAAACGAATATAAAAAACAAGCTATTCGCCAAAACGTTTCTGGCGGATTGGAGGAAGACCTAACGGTTGCTCACGATTCTTCGCTCGACTCACAATTGCAAGACACCATGTTTACTGAAGCATTGGAAAGAGAGTTAGAACAGTTGGACGAAAAACACCGAGAAGCTTTTGAATTGAGACACATTCAGGGATTCTCAATAAAAGAAATTGCCGAAACTCTTCAGATTAATGAAGGAACGGTTAAATCCCGCGTTTTTTATGCGGTGAAACAATTAACAGGAAAATTAATGGAGTTCAAAGTTGGTCTCCAAGCATAGAATAAGATTATGAATACAGAAATTGAAAATATCATCCGTGATCACGATTATTCCGAATTGAATTCGGAGCAATTGACAGCGATCAATGAATGGGCGAGTTCTGAAGAAGACTTCACGACCATGCGTCAAATTATAGCGAGTGCGTCACTCTTGAATGAAAGAATTGCGCCAAGTCCGAAGTTGAAGGCATCCTTAATGGAAACTTTCGCTACTACTCATGCTGTTGCGCCAACAGTTTCTACTTCCCATTCTAATTCAAACAGGAAAGTGATTTTCTTGTGGATGAATTGCGCTGCAGGCATTGCCGCTATATTACTTGTCATCTTTATGGTGTATCCATTGTTCAGCGCGGATTCCAACAACGAATTAGTCGCAGACAATAAAAAAGTAGTTGAAACGAAAGAAAAAGAATCTGTAATAAAAGAAGAACCGAATCAAGAGACCTTACCTGAAAATTCAGTGGAGCCTTCAAATGAAACTGAATTAGATGGAGTAATTGAGACGCCACCCAGAATTACTTCAGTCGAAAGATCAGTCCCGGTAACAGCCAGCCCTAGTGTTGAACGAACATTTCCTGGCGATGGAGCTACGGGAAGTGGATCAACATTTACCGTAACGAATTTAGCACCAGTATCTAGTTCATCAAATGGATTTTTTGGAGCTACGACAATTTCAAATTCAGAAATTAGCGAAGATGTATTTGCGGAAACGCACTCAGACAGAATTTCAATGGCAGACTTACCCGAGCGTTCACGTCAGGTTATTCATGAACGTCCTGAGATTTTAGACTTTTTACACACTTCATTTTAATTCTTTCGCAAAGAAATTTCGAAGAATTTTATTTTGTTATCAAAGGATTTTAACGAGTAGCCCAAAACGACTTCGTAGTATCCAAATTGACTTCGGAATAGAACAATTTTTTCCTTCTCTAAGTTACGAAACTGCATGCCATTGCAAGACAGCTCTTTCACGAATGGTAAATTCGTTTTAGGTTGACGCAAAGTCTTCAAGGCACCTTCATTATTGATACCCTTCTCAAAATCAAGCTTTTTATCTTTCTCCAATTTATTCAAATCATCAAGAAAAAGGAACTGTTTTCTGTTTACCTTTTTGAGAGTGCTGCCTTTTGTGATTTTAGTCGTGTCGTTATCTGTAGGATCGGTAAGTTGAACCAAATCATAATAAACGCCTTTTGATTTCAGGTTTTTGAAAACATCCAGAACAAATTTGCCTTCTTCGAATTTATCTTGAAATGAATAATCGGTTTTTAAGGCTAATTTAGATTTATCGTATTCTACGGAAGTCAGGAACTCAATTGTACTCTTGTTTTCTTGCGCCATTTCTGTAATAGCTTTTTCGGTCAAATTTTCATTATCAACCAACTCACATGTTGAAATCAGCACCATTGTCAAACTTAAAAAAAAGGCTCTAAACATTCCCTTTCTTTAAAATTCCCATCCGAAATAAGTCATTTTTTTCGGAGAAATAATCGTCTACCAATAATTTGTTCCAAGCTGCAAACATACCTGCGCTCCAGCGAATATCATCCACAAGAATAAGTGTGCTTTGGGCCATCGAGGGTTTCAACTGTTCGATATACTGAAGAACCGCTTCTCCATCATGATGTCCATCCAAATAAATAAAGTCGAATTTTTTCTTTTCAACATCTTCAAAATAATTGGAGAATGTATCATTAACAGCTTCAATGTTTGATACTTCTAGTTTGTCGAATAAATTTTTCGCTTCATCGTACGTTGCTGGACAAGCTTCTATCGTGGTGACTTTTCCTTTCGTCGCTTGGGAAAGATATACGGTCGAAAACCCTAGTGAAGTTCCCATTTCAAGAATTTCAACGGCCTTTTTATCAACAATTAACTGATGCATAAACCGTTGCCATTTGCGGTTGGCCACACTTGTTTTGTAAATGGATTGAATAGTTCGAGAGTTGCCTAGTCTTTTAGATCCAGCACCAAAATCGGTCACTTCAATCTTCCGTTTTGAATTCTTAGTTTCTTCACGAAAGGGAAGTAATTCATCCTCAAATTTCAATTTACCTTTATTTTTACGCCGTGAATCTTCAATGGAGCAAACAAAATCATTCTTTTTACGTACAATAAAAAGCGAATTCCATCGATATTGAAGGTAAGCATACAGTATATTCACCCTACAAAGAAACAAAGAATTGGAAGGAAAATTACCAGCAGAAGCAATTAGGCAGCAAAAAAATATAATGAACGGTAACCTAATAATTGAGTTATATGCGCCGTGCAGAGTTAATGAGGGAATATTAAAATTTTCTGACGATGAAATTGATACCCAACTTCGTATTGGAAAAAAAAGTGACCATACCATATCCTTTTTTATCCCTGCATCGGGTTCCGGTTCTCGCATGTTTCAGTTTTTGTACAACTATTTAGAAAGTCCTGACGAGCAAAACACGGCTATGGTAGAACGATTTTTGAATAGTATGGAAGATTTTGCTTTCTACAATTTTTTACCTTTCGACTTGAAACAAAAAATTGAAAAAGGAAGCTTCGACACCAGAGAGGTAGTGATGTATATTTTAAATGGTTCGGGCCTACAATTGGGACAAAAACCCAAGGGGCTGATTCCTTTTCATAGCATGGGACATTTTGCCATTAATCCTATTCAAGAGCAAATTCTGCAGGGCGAAGACGTCGATTTTAACGTTGAACAGATGCACTTTACGATTCAACAGGAATTTGAAAATGAAATCAAACAAAGTATTTCAAACCTGCGAAAATTTAGTGGTCCTGGACGAAGCATAGGATTTTCTTATCAAGAATCGAGCACTGATGCGTATGCGTTTAATCCAGATGGAAGTCCAGCGCTTGGCGAAAACGGGGAGCTAATCAAACGTCCTGCTGGACACGGCGCGCTCCTTGACAATCTCGACCTAATTCAAGAAGACATCATTTTAATAAAGAATATAGATAATATACAACATTGGGATCACCACAGTGTTTCACAGCGGTATTGGAAATTGATTTTGAGCGTTTTGGACAATGTTCAATCCGAAATTCACGCCTTACTCGATGATTTTGATCTTCAACGTTTTGAGCAAATTAACAGTAAGTATCAGTTAATTCATACGTCTGATATCCAAAATTGGACAAATGATGAAATCGTCCATAGCCTAAAAGCACCGATTCGTGTTTGTGGAATGGTACGGAATGTTGGTCAACCTGGAGGCGGTCCATATTGGGTGAAAGAAAAGACTAAATTGACGAAACAAATTGTCGAGAAAACACAGATTAGTTCGGAACAACAATCATTAATGGTGAAGAGCACACATTTTAATCCAGTGATGATAGCCCTATCCAGCGTCGATGCGAATGGCAGGAAATACGATTTGAAGGAATTCATGGATGAATCCAAGTACTTTGTTGTCGATAAAGAATACTTAGGCAAGAAAATTAGGTATTGTGAATTGCCTGGACTGTGGAATGGTTCGATGTCAAATTGGAACACCGTTTTCGTTGAAATTCCAAATGAAATTTTCAGTCCAGTTAAAACGGTTCTTGATTTATTACAGACTGTGCATCAACCTATTAAGAAATGAGAAAGAAATACACACTTGTAATTGGAGCTTCAGAAAATCCTGATCGATATTCCTACAAAGCGATAAAAGCACTTTTGGTCAATGGTAGGGATGTAAAGGCCTTCGGTCAAAAAAAAGGAGAGGTTGACGGAGTGGTTTTCGAAACGGAAGAAAGACCGATGGACGATATTGATACGTTAACTTTGTATGTCGGACCAAAGAATCAACCTAGTTTGTATGATTTTATCTTAAATGATATTCAGCCCAGACGAATAATTTTCAATCCTGGCACAGAGAATCAAGAATTCTACGAATTAGCACGTCCAAAAGGAATAATTTGTGAAGAGGCGTGTACTTTGGTGCTGTTGGCAACCAGTCAATATGATTAACCCATTTTCTGCCGTTTGATCAAGTATTTGAGCAAAACTTGTTCGTATCCTTCTGAAATATCCGCTGGCATAAAATCAATTCTATCTTTGATACAGCGCATTTCTATTTCTTTAAAATAGGCCTGTATCTCATTCTGATATTTTTCCTTAATCTCAGCAGGTTGTAGACGCATTTTCTCGCCAGTTTCCATATCTACAAGCGTATAAGGACGATTGTCCAATTCAAAATCGATTTCATTTTTCTTGTCCGTCACATGGAAAAGAATGACCTCGTGTTTGTTGTGTTTCAAGTGCTGCAGCGCCTCAAAAAGTTTATCTGTTCTATCTGGATCATCCAACAAGTCAGAAAATATCATAATCAACGATCGCTGATGACATAACTCAGCGATAGCATGTAAAGCAGTTTCCGAATCTGTCTGTTTTTTTGATTCTTCCGTGAATTTCTGCAAACATTTTTCTAGTTCACTGTACAAATACACATGATGCCTTTGACTAGATTTTGCAGGCGTGTGTAAATCGAGTTTTTCATTGAAAAGTGAAATTCCAACAGCATCTCTTTGTCGTTTTAGAAGTTCGATCAAAGAAGCAGCGGCATAAACTGAAAAGTTCAATTTGTTCACACTATCAACGGGATAATACATAGAACTGGAGGTATCGATAACTATCTGACATCTCAAATTTGTTTCTTCCTCGTACTTCTTCGTGAACATTTTATCTGAACGAGCGAATAGTTTCCAATCTATATGTCTTGTCGATTCTCCTTTGTTGTACAAACGATGCTCCGCAAATTCGACAGAGAATCCATGAAACGGACTTTTGTGCATGCCGGTGATAAAACCTTCGACCACTTGCTTTGCAAGTAGCTCTATGTTTCCGAAGTGGACGAGATGTAACCGATTAATTTTATCACTCATATTGTAAATTTAGAAAAAAATCAGTCTTTGGCTTTATATTGATACAAAGCATTTGCCACTACACTGAAAACGATTAAGGCAATTCCCAAAATCAAGATAAAATTCAAGCGTTCATCAAATACAAACCAGCCCACCAACAAGGCGTAAATAGCGCCTAAATATTTAAAAGGAACAACTCGAGCTGTATCCGTTGCATGCAAAGCTTTGGTCATTAATATTTGCGCAATTTGGGTAAAGATGCCTATAAACAAAAGGATAAACCATTCCCAACCTTTGGGCATTACGAAATCGTAAAGACACCAAACTCCGGTTATAGGCAAGGCAAGCATTGGAAAATACATCACAATGTTAATCGGTGAATCCGTATGTTTTAGTTTGATAATAGCTAAATAAGCAATCCCTGCAAAAAAAGCAGAAACCACCCCAAGGAGCAACCACGTTGTATCCAAAGCCATTTCTCCATCATTAATTAGATTATTCACACCGATTAATACCACACCCGAAAATGCAGAGATAATGAAAATCCATTGCGCCTTCAGTACCTTTTCTTTCAAGACCATCACAGTTAAAATAACTGTAAAAATAGGAGAGAGGTATTGCACTGTGGCTGCTATGGCCAAAGGTAGGTTTTGAAGTGTGAAAAAGAATATGGTGA
>ERZ887851.1363-NODE-1363-length-21151-cov-44.293373_pt1 | contig 21151 bp, 19 predicted proteins | sample MGYA00521100_ERZ887851 | MGnify/ENA primary metagenome ERZ887851 (study PRJEB32303, sample SAMEA104408602) | aquatic metagenome | biome: Brackish water; feature: Pelagic; material: water | place: Baltic Sea | collected 2014-06-06T16:11:00 | depth 11,444 m ... | reverse complement strand
GATCGCAGTGGATAACGTGCTCTTGCACAACCCCAATCGAGAGGCCAAATCGCGCGCAGTCAGTTGAGATTGCCGATCGAGGATTTTGGCCTCCCACAGCGCGAGCAGGATACACACCTGGGTGAGGGTCGCCCCAGGGGCATGCTTTAACACAAGCGCTGCAAAATCGCCCGCAAATCCAATGGAAGGATACGCCGTTTGAAAACCAAATACCGAGTCCCGCTCTTGGGTCAACTGCCCGGCATTGCAAAACCACGCTCGATGATCTCGAACGAGCCCTATTTTTGGCCATATTTCCTGGCCGATGATTTCAATTCGATCTTTTAACACCGCCCGCCTTAAATAGCGGCGAACAAAGGCGACCGGTTCATTAACGACTCGACTGAGCGCAACTTCATCTGCGGTACAGGCCTGATTCAAATCAAAGAACTGGCCATTTAAATGACACTTTAAACGATAGGTCCGCAAACTGGTTTTGGAGGTTTGCATCTGAGCCAATGCTAAACTGGACATCGTCGTGACCATGGATAACGCATGCCGCGAACGCTTTGGCAAAGCCTGCCGCAGGATAAAAGAATCCGCCAGTTGATTCACATCGTTTCCTTGGCCGCGCCGCGCGCGGCCTTAACTCAAGAACCCTATCTTTTACTACAGCCAAAGGCTTGATATCAACCACGATCAGTCATCGTCTCGAGGATCTACATTAGGAGGCCTAGTCAAATCATAAACACCCTTTGGATCACAATTCATAGCGGGTTTTTAGCAGATGATCGGACGTCCTTGATGGTAAACCCCTCCTGACTGACACGGCGCGGGTCCGGCAACTGCCCAACCCGGCGGTAGTCGCCGCGATCCATTGCTTGACGAAACGCTTGGATATTGCCCCATTGATCTCCTTGTCGGCCTGATGCGCCAAGACCAAAGCCTTCAACGGTTGCGCCATACGTCAGCGCTTGCATCCCGAGCCGGTGCAGCAGTTTCGGTGAGGCGGCATCGATGATCTCAGGCAAGGTCGAGACAACCCAATTTTCTTGTTGGCGCATCCACGGCTTCACATTACTCATAGTGGCGACGAAGCGGCGCTGATCGGTGCGGTTGATACCCGTGCCATGCCACAACCTGCCATCAAACAACATAATTGTGCCAGCAGGGGCCTTTAGGTTGATGGGCCTCGGCATATCCGTCAGCGCGCCACCGCTGCCGGCGCGAATTAGGTTTTGATGACTGCCTGGGATAACCAAGGTCCCACCATTGTCCGCATCAACGTCCTGCGGAATAAACATCGTATTCACCAACGCTGGCGCAGCCTCCGTGACCCAGGGCAACAGCGGCGCCTGATCGATATGCAGACCCTGAGGATATCCACCAGGATCCGCACCATTGGCTAAAAAGCTATGGCAAATCCAACCTTCGCCCAACGTTTCGTTCAGCATCGCTTCTATTAACGGGCCCGCTTGGACATGCTCTGGATCCTGTTCAATGCAGCCTCGAAAACAGTCTCCCTTATTGATTAGACATGGAACGTACTGCCCGGAGGGCGTCTGATGGGCAATACCCGCCGCCGCTTCTGCGTTTGCTTGTGCAAGCAGGCGGTTTAAAAACGCATCACACTGCGCCTTAGACAATCCGTCCTCGATTAAGCCGTAACCCCATCGCCCAAAATCATGCCTGAGCTGCTGAAAATCTTTTGTTGGCTGGGGCAGGTCAACCCCCTGCCAATCGGGATGATCCACTGCTGCCGCAGTTTCCCAATAATGATCCCCGCCGCTTGGCAGCGGCTCATTCAGCTTAGGCGGCCGTAGCCAAGGGTGATCTCGAAAGAGCGACGCGTAGGGTTCTTTGCTCGCCATAAAATCAGCGAAAAGCGGCGCGCCCTGCGCTTTAGCTGCGGCCACTTCGGTTTCTAGAAACGCTTTTGGGATGCCCAATACCAGATCCTCCTACGGGGTGAATCAGTTTGATTGCTTTAACCACATCGTCACGCTTTGATACAGCAGACCATCACAGCCTTTACAACTTACCGAGTACCATCAGTCTCTGGTGATCAATCTTGGTACAACGATCCTGGATGACCTGAATGCGCTGGGCTTCAAGACTTGCCGCCACACCGGGATGCTCGATCCCCAACTGCATCCAAAAACACAAAGGCGCAAGGCTTAGGGCGTCGTCCAAGAAGCTGGGCATTCGATCGCTCCGCTGAAACAGATCAATCATATCAATGCGGATCGGTACACTCTTTAGATCCGGATAACACACCTCATCAAGGATCGCCGTGTAGTTTGGGTTAACCGGGATGATGCGGTAGAACTGCTTCAAATACTGCGCAACGCCAAAGCTCGCCTTTGACGGATCCGGTGACAAGCCAACAATCGCGATGGTTCTTGTCACCTGAAACAGATGAATCAATTGCTCGTCCAGTGTGCCTTGCATGCCCCTACTCGGTTTTGGGTCGTCGCATCCAACGACTGCTTTGACTGACGTCTTCAATAGGCTCGCCCTGCTTGTGCCAGCCGCTAAAGCCCGCCTCCAAATGTGCGACGTTGCGAAAACCCATATTGGTTAGGGATTGCACGGCAAGGACGCTGCGCCCACCGCCGGCACAGAACACCACAGTTCGCCGATCCGCTTGAAAGTAATCGCGATAGTAGGGGCTCGCTGGACTCGCCCAAAACTCCAGCATGCCGCGCGCGCAATGCACAGCCGTTGGGATCGTGCCTAAATCAATACGCTCTTGAATCTCTCGGATATCGATCAGCAATAAATCTGGATTCGACGCCTGCTCTGCTTTAAGCGCCTCGATGCTGAGGTTTTCAATCTTGGACTTCAACGCGGTGGTATGCGCAAAAATATCTTGGATCGTCATAACCTGTCCTCATTCATAAAAGTGTGTGCTCAACTCTTGCGACCTTATCACAGTGTAATTTCAACCGGCTAGGTCGCATCTGTGGCTATTGACGCGCCAGCCGCCTCAAGGTTCAATCTTAGGATTATTCTTCCAACCTTTGAGGTGCAACCCTGTGAAGATCGGCCTATTTTCAACGTTTATGTCACCCATAGCAGATCCCGATATGATCCAAGCCTTCGCCCAGAACATCGAGGCCATGGGCGTGGAATCCTTGTGGATGGGCGAGCATGTGGTCTTGTTCGATAAAACCTCAAACCCCTATCCAGGCAGTCGGGATGGCAAGTTGCCGGTACCAGACGGTGGCGGCATGCTCGATACCGTCGCAACCTTTGGATTTATCGCAGGCTGCACCTCAACGCTGCGACTCGGAACCGGGATCACCCTGCTACCCCAACGCAACCCCATCTACACCGCCAAAGAGTTCACCACCCTCGACTGGTTGAGCCGAGGCCGAATTGATTTCGGGATTGGCGTCGGCTGGTGCCAAGAGGAAGTGGAAGCTTGCGGTTATTCCTTTCATGACCGGGGCGCGCGCTGTGATGAGTTCATCGAAGTCATCCAGAAGCTCTGGACCGATCCGGTGGTTAATTTTGAGGGCAAAACCATTCAACTCAAAGATTGCCGCATGGACCCAAAGCCCGTTCAGACCGGCGGCGTGCCGATGATTATCGGGGGACATTCCCCTGCGGGGTTTAAAAGGGCCGCCAAGTATGGCGCTGGCTGGTATGGCTTTCAGTTGAATCTTGCGCAAACCGAGGACATGAAAGGCGCTTTAACCCTGGCTCTGAATCAGGCAGGCCGTTCTTGGGACGATTTTGAACTGATCATTACGCCGCCCTACCAAATCACCCCAGATCTCGTTAAGGCCTATGAGGACTTAGGCGTCGATCGTTTAATTCTTCATCTTGGAAGCCAAAAACCAGACCGGATCACCGAACGCTTAACCCTCGTTTCAGACCTCATGGCCGCGCTGAGCTAAGCCGCCCACAGCGGATTAAGATCTTAAGTGATAGATGGCGCGCTGCCAGATCGTCGCCAATGGCGCACGGCCGGCTGCACTGAAGAGATTGACGCGAACATCCGCAAACTGATGGCCTTTCTTTTCAAAAAAATCCTCAACCACCATCTGAACGGCAACCTCCGCACCTTCTTCAATGGCGGAAAAGTTTTGGTGGCGGGTCTCAAGGTGCACCCACGGGTTCATAAGCGCGTTCGCCGCAAACACCCAATTGCCACAGCTCAAGACAAACGAGGTATTGGCCCATCCAGATGATCCAGTCTCTGCCGCATCAAAGCGCAGCAATGCGGGCATGGCGGCGGCATCAGCGAAATACGCCGCCATCGGGTGCTGACGGGACCAACGGTAGCGGGCTTCAAGGCCCCCCGTTTGTTTCAACTTAGCAAAGGTTTCAGGCGACGCCTTTGGCGGCACATACCCCTCAGGCATCAACGTTTGATCCAACCATTTCGGCTTCCCTGCGGCCTCGCCCTGATCCAGCCCAACCCGCGCTTTCGCACAAACCTTACCGGTTGCATCAACCAATTCCGCCTCAAACTGTTCTTCCTCTAGCGCCCTCACCATCACATCAAACGGCTCGCCATGGTAAACCGGATGCAGAATCTTAATTTCCGCCCACCCCCGATCTAAAAATGCCTGACCCCAGTGGCTCACGGCGGGTTGGGTTAGGTAAGCCGATAGCGTCACGCCGGGAACCAGCCCCCCTTTAAACCCATAGCGCTTGGCCATCTCGTCGCTGTGAATCTGATTTTGAGAGTCGGGCGCCTGATTAAAGGCGAGGCCACTGAAGTTTTGAATCATCGCTGCGCATCTCTTTTTAATCTTTCCGCACGCTAATGCAATTCCCAAGGGCTGACAAGGCGTCTATGCTTACACGCATGGAAAAATTTGATTACATCATTGTAGGCGCCGGTACCGCCGGATGCGTTCTCGCCAACCGACTCAGCGCCAACCCCGCGCATCGGGTGCTTTTAATTGAGTCTGGCGGTAAGGACGACTATTTCTGGATCGATATCCCCGTCGGCTACCTCTACACCATCAACAACCCCCGTTGCGATTGGTGCTTCAAGACCGATGCCGAGCCGGGTCTTAACAATCGTCAAATTGGCTATGCCCGCGGCAAGGGTTTGGGCGGCTCATCCTCAATCAATGCCATGATTTATATGCGCGGGCAGCGCTCTGATTTCGATCAATGGGCGGCACTCGGCAATCGAGGTTGGGGTTGGGACGATGTGCTACCGGTATTTAAGGCCTCCGAAAACTACCAGCACGGCGCCGATGAATTTCATGGCGATCAGGGTGAACTCCGAGTCGAAGAGCGGCGCGTCAATTGGGAAATATTAGATGCCTGGCAAGATGCCGCTGAAGAAATGGGCATTCCCCGAATCAAAGAGTTCAACACGGGCGATAATTTCGGTTGCGCCTACTTTCAAATGAACCAGCGTAAAGGGGTTCGTTGGAGCGCCAGCAAAGCCTTTCTGCGACCCATTCAACACCGCCCGAATTTAACGGTCATGACCAACACCCATGTACAAAAACTGGCTTTGCAGGCCAATGAGCATGGGCCACGCGCGACAGGCGTCTGGATTACAAAAGGCGGAGATGCGCCAAGCCTTGTGACCGCAACGCGAGAGGTGATTCTGGCCGCCGGTGCGGTGGCGTCCCCTCAGATTCTGCAACTGTCCGGTATCGGCGAGGCTGGCTTGATGCAGCAACTGGGTGCGGCCCCTGTCATTGATTTACCCGGCGTTGGGCACAACCTGCAGGATCATCTGCAAATTAGAACCATTTATAAGGTTTCGAACACCACGACCCTCAACCCGAGAGTCAACTCACTTGTCGGTAAGGCAATGATGGGGCTTGAATATCTGTTGTTCAAAACCGGGCCGCTCACAATGCCCCCCTCGCAACTCGGCGCCTTTGCGAAAAGCGATGAGGCGCAACCAACCCCCAATATGGAATGGCACGTTCAGCCCTTGTCGCTCGACCAATTCGGCTCACCCCTGCACCGTTTTAACGCCATTACGCCGTCGGTCTGCAATCTTCGTCCGGCCAGTCGAGGGGCCATCACCGCGCAAAGTCTGGATCCGCTCATGGCGCCCAAAATTAATCTGAACTATTTATCCAGCCCAGAGGATGAAGCAGTCGCGCTTGCCGGATTGCGAATGACGCGGCGCATCATGAAGGCCAAGGCGCTCGCTCGGTTTTTGCCCGAAGAGTGGAAGCCCGGGCCCGAGCGGCAAAGTGATGCCGAACTGCTCGACGCCGCGCGCGACCTTGGTACGACGATTTTTCACCCCGTTGGCACCTGTAAAATGGGCGCCGATCCCGCGGCCGTAGTCGATGACCGGCTCATGGTTCATGGTTGCAAGGGACTGAGGGTGATTGATGCCTCGATTATGCCGCTCATTACCTCCGGGAATACGAATGCCCCAACGGTGATGATCGCAGAAAAAGGCGCACAATTTATTATTGAGGATGCGGGCTGAGCGCCAACTTTTCTCGCTTAGCGACCTCTTTTTCGAACTTCTTGCGGGTGCGTTGATCAATCGGCAGCGCTAACAACGCCTTTAACCCATCAAGCGGTGGCGTTTGGTAGTTGGCGTGGTAAACCGTGAGTAGCGTCTTAGCCGGCCCCGAATATGCCTCAAATGACCCTTCATCACCTGCGGCAACCGTGCCCGTTCGGATCACCCGGCAGTAAAACCCTGGGCGCGCCGCTTTTTGAAACGCTTTGGCAAACCCTGGCTCTGGAACGGCAGCGGCTAAGACCCCGCACGGAATTCTGGGCGCGGAGACTTCAAGCGTTACATTCGGCAAGCGCAGCCGGTCGCCAATGGCCAATTCAGCGGCATCCAGCCCTCGAATCACCACATTTTCTCCGAAGCCGCCTGCATCAAAGGGTCGTCGATACTGACGCGCCCAAAAGGCATAGTCTTCTTCGGTATAAACGTACACGGCCTGATCCACGCCACCATGGTGTCGATCATCACACACCGCATCCCCTGCTAACCCCAAGCGACTTATCACCACTTGATCATCAACTCGCGTTTTAAAGATCCCGGTTGGGACACTGCGCCGCCCAACCGACAGGGTTTGCCGGACGCCCACATGAACACTCACAACCGTAATCAACCTATTCTCCTTTTTTGTTACGCCGACAGATTACTGCAGCCCGCATCGAACCGAAACCCTCGCAGCGCGCCTGAGGTCAACAATTGAAGAAATAGAATATATTACTGTCCATTAATTCTTTTTAATCCACCGTTCCCGCTTGCTACATTGCGATCCCTGAACAACACCCATTGCGTCTTAGGCCTCTTGGTTGCCCAACGACGCCAACGAAAACCTTTTAAAGGATCTAACATGTCGGCTTATCTTGACCAAATCGCGGTACTTGAATCGCTCAAAGCGAAAAACTCTGATACTTGGAAAGGCATCAGCGCCGAGTATGCAACCCGAATGCAATTGCAAAATCGGTTCAAAACCGGCATCGATATCGCGCAGTACACCGCCGACATCATGCGCCGCGACATGGCAGACTATGACGCCGACACAGCACGATACACGCAGTCTCTTGGGTGCTGGCACGGCTTCACCGCTCAGCAATTGGCCATGTCGGTCAAGAAGCATCGCGGGACCATGGACAAGTCCTACATCTATTTAAGTGGCTGGATGGTTGCGGCCTTACGGTCCAAATTTGGACCGCTGCCAGACCAAAGCATGCACGAAAAAACCTCCGTGCCTGAACTGATTCATGAAATTTACACCTTCTTAAAGCAAGCCGATGCACGCGAGTTGCGCCATATTTTCATCGAACTCGATGAAGCGCGCGCGAGCGGCGCAAGTGTTGACGGCATCTTAAACCGCATCGACAATTTCGAAACCCACGTTGTGCCAATCATTGCCGACATTGATGCTGGTTTCGGCAACGAAGAAGCAACTTATTTGCTTGCTAAGAAAATGATCGAGGCAGGGGCTTGTGCCATTCAGGTTGAGAACCAAGTCTCTGATGCCAAGCAATGCGGACACCAAGCGGGCAAGGTCACGGTGCCACACGAAGACTTCCTATCGAAAATCAACGCCATCCGCTATGCCTTTTTAGAACTTGGTATTGATAACGGCATCATTGTTGCCCGAACTGACTCTCTCGGTGCGGGGCTGACCCAAAAGATTCCTGTCTCAAAAGAGTCCGGTGATCTGGCCAGTCAATATAACGACTTCTTGGAAACCACACCCGTCAATGATTTAAGTGAACTCAAAGACAACGACATTGCCATTCATCAAAATGGCAACCTCGTGAAGCCGGTGCGATTGGATAATGGTTTGTACGCGTTCAAAGAAGGCACCGGCTTTGACCGTGTGGTCTTAGATTGTGTGACCTCATTGACCCATGGCGCAGACTTATTGTGGATCGAGACCGAAAAACCCAACGTTGCTCAAATTGCTGAGATGGTTAATGCCATCAAGAAGCACGTGCCCGATGCCAAGTTGGTTTATAACAACTCCCCGAGCTTCAACTGGACGCTTGCCTTCCGTGAGCAAGTTTTTGCTGAGTGGCAGGCGAGTGGTCAGGACGTCAGCGCCTACCCAGATCCAGCTGACGTGCCAAAAGGTCTTATGTCTGTGGACTTTGATCAATCAACCCTTGCTGTCGAAGCCGATCGATTGGTCCAACAGTTCCAAAAAGATTCTTCGCGTGAAGCGGGCATCTTCCATCACCTGATCACCTTGCCCACATATCATGAAACGGCGTTGGGTACAGACATTTTATCTGAAGGTTACTTCGGTGATCTTGGCATGCTGGCCTACGTCCGGGATGTCCAACGTCAGGAAATCCGGCGCGATATGGCCTCGGTGAAGCACCAGGATCTTGCTGGCTCAAACATCGGCGATGATCATAAGGAATATTTCTCCGGTGACAATGCCCTCTTGGCAGGCGGCAAAGACAACACCATGAACCAGTTCTAACCTTTTAAAAAGCGAGCAAGGGCGCCGTTCATTCGGCGCACCACCTTATTTTTAACGCCTCAATTGGGGCGTTTTTTTTGTCTTTAAAAAAACGGAACGGTTTTAACGTTCCGGCTTTCGCAAAGCATCCCTCTGGGGCACAATGCAGGCAGAGGCTTATCATGTATGACGTCATCATTATCGGCGCTGGCAGTGCCGGCAGCGTGCTCGCCAACCGACTCAGCGAAGATCCAAACCGCTCGATCCTACTGATTGAGGCCGGCCCGGACTATGCATTGGCCTCGAATCTGCCCTTTGAATTGGTCAACAGTCACCGCAATGCGGTAGCGGATCATGATTGGGGCCTGGATTATCAGCCGACTGAAACCCAAACCACACGACTACCTCGTGGACGGGTCACTGGCGGCTCCAGCGCCGTCAATACCGCCATTGCGCTGCGCGGCCTACCTGAAGATTATGATGCCTGGCATGACGCGGGTAATCCTGGTTGGGATTGGGCATCGGTCTTGCCCTTATTTAACCGCCTAGAGCGAGACCTCGATTATGGCGACGCCCCGCATCATGGCGACGCCGGGCCGATCACCATCCGGCGCTACCCCAAGGATGCGCTCTTGCCCCAACATCAGGCCTTTTTGGATGACGCCGAACGCCTAGGCTACCCTTTTTGCGAGGACGCCAACGATCCTCAATCCGTTGGCGCTGGACCACAACCAATGAACAAGCTGGGACGTCTTCGAATCAGTTGCGCTATCGGCTACCTTGCACCGGCTCGATTCAGACCCAATTTATCGATTTTCTCCAACACCCAAGTCCAGCGATTGCTGATTAATGGGCATCGATGTACGGGCGCTGAAATCGAGCTTCCCACGGGCGAACGCCAGACCGTTCACGGCACGCTCACGATTGTTGCCGCCGGCGCACTATTATCCCCCACCCTTTTAATGCGGTCGGGGCTAGGCCCCGCGCCAATGCTGACGCAATTCGGGATTGAAGTGGTCGAGGACGAACCCAATATCGGCCAAAACCTGTGCGATCACCCTGCTCTGGCGGTGGCCTGCCAGGTCAAGCCCGGGGTGATCATCGACCATGACGCGCCCATCATTCAAACCATTCTGCGCTATACAACCGACGGCGCCAACGATCGCAACAATATGCAACTCGAGCAATTGAGTTATGCCGGCAAGCCCAACGGGCCCCCGATGTTCGCGATCGCCGCGTGTCTTGAATACCAATATGGCCGAGGTCATCTCGCCCTGACTGGGGCCAAAAGCCAAGACCGGCCCAGCATCCACAATCGGTTTTGTGAGGATGATCGAGACTTATTGCCGCTGCTGGCAGGACTAAAAGACGCCTTGCGGTTGACTGAGCAACCCGCTTTACGCGCCATGATTGACGGCATTGCTTTTCCGGACCCGAAGCGTGGCGCAAGCGATGAAGATTTAAAGGGGTTGATTCGGCGATTTGCCGGCAGTGGGTATCATCCTTGCGGCACGATCAAGATGGGCCCTCGCGAAGATGGCGGCAGTGTTGTGAACGCCTCGGGTCAGATGCATCGCTGCGAGGGCTTGGTGGTCGCTGACGCGTCGATCATGCCCCATGTTCCCCGAGCGAACACCAACTTAACCACCATTATGATTGGTGAAAAAATCAGCCAGGATATTCAACGGCATCCCGCCCACTTTGGGTTGTGAGTTAAGGAGCGCGTCTTGCTGTACCTCGTTGCGAAAGTATTTTTTACCGCGATCATTATTGTGCTTGTCAGCGAAGTCGCCAAAAAAAGCGATCAGTACGGCGGCCTGCTGGCCGCATTGCCCTTGACCACGTTCCTCATCATTTTTTGGATGTACTTTGAGGGCGCAACCGATTCTAAAATTAGCAATCATCTACAACTGACCCTGTACTTCGTCTTGCCAACCTTGCCGATGTTTCTCTTCTTCCCTTATCTCATTCATAAATTTGGCTTTCCCATCGCAACCTTGACCTCAATTGCCCTAACGGCGCTTCTGATTTATGGCTTCAAATTGCTGTATGAACAGTTTGGTTTCAAGGTCTTTTAATGCGGCAAGACCTGCCTGGCCCTGGGAAACAAACAGCGCCTTACCTGGTGCATCCATCTCGTCGGCGCGCGGATGAAATCCGTCTGCCCCGGATTGCACGTCAAATAAGATCCTTCATCAAAAACGGCCGCGCCGGCTCGGCCATCCGGCGGCGATTAAAGCGCGAAGCCGGGCGGTTACCCAGTGTTAAAACGGCGTTGGCAGCGCTCGGACTCTGGTTTTTATTACCCGGGATCAGTTCTGCGAACGCGGAGATCGAGGCCCATTCCAAAACCCTGATCGCAAGCATTCCTCAGGCGCCGCGCACGCTGAATACACTGACCGCAGAAAGCGTGAGCTATACCGCCCAAGTGTTAGCCCATACCAACGAAGGGCTCCTGCGTTATGACGGCAAACGTCGGCTCACGGGGGGCGTCGCGCAACGCTGGGAAGTTGCAGCCGATCACCTGATATTCTGGCTCCGAGAAGACGCTGCTTGGGAAAACGGCGAGCCCGTGACCGCGCAGGATTTTGTATTCGCTTGGCAGAAACTGGTTGACCCCAGTACTGCCGCACCCTCAGCGAATCTTGCTGCACCCATCAAGCACGCCTCAGCGATCCTTGCCGGCAAAGCAGATCCCAAAACACTCGGCGTCAGCGCACTGAGCGCCTCGATTCTAAGCGTTGAGCTAGCACACCCCTGTGCTTGGTGCCTGAAGCTGATGACCAATTCAATCTTTTATCCGATCAGCCAAGCCTTTTATGAAGCCGCTGGTGAAGCGTTTGGTACCCGCCCCGAGACGCACCTCGCCAACGGCGCGTTTAAAATCACAGATTGGCAACGAGGCAAGCGCATTGACCTGACGCGAAACGCCCAATACTGGCGGCAGGACGAGATTGCACTCAATGCCATTACGTTTAATCACATTGGCGCAGATCCTAGGACGCAGCTGAACCTCTTCCGCAATGATGAGCTGGGGGTTGCGAGCCTCGACCGCGATACTCTGAGCGCGGCCATGAAGGATCGGTTGCGCGTAAAGACCTTTCCAACTGGCCACCTCTTCCATATTCAATTCAGTCATGTCGCCGGCATGCACAGCGCCAATCAATCGCTTCGCTCGGCCATTAGTTTGGTGATCGACAAGGAGGAACTGGTCAATAAAGTGGTCGCAAGCCCGGGCACTCGCGTCGCCGACTCAATGTTTCACGACTGGTTGACCATCGGTGACACGCCCTACCTAACCGAGCGTCCGCCGAGCCGGCATCGACCGGATGTCAACGCCGCCAAAGTGCATCTCGCACGGGCGCGGGCCGAACTCAACTTACCCGCTAGACCCCGCTTGACCCTGACCATTAACGACAGCACGCTCTATCGCCGGGTCGCCGAGTACCTTCAGGCCCGCCTAGACACCCACCTGAACATCGAGCTTTTAATCGATCCACAGACCACGCAACGGATGGTTGAAAAGTGGCGCGCCGGGACCTCGGACATGACCCTCATCACTTGGCCAGTGGATGTTGATGATCCGATGGATCAAATCTCATTCATGGGGGACCCGAATTTCCGGCGCGTCTTCAAAGGCCTTTATGCTGGCGATGATATGGCCGCGCTTTACTATCAGGCCCGGTCTGCGATTCATCAAGCAGATCGGGTCGAGCAGGTTCACAAGGTGCATGAATTCTTTACCGAGCGCGTTACCGTTCTACCCCTGTTCGAGCCTTATGGCGCATTGATCATCAAGCCGAATCTGAAAGGTTTCGTCTGGCAGCCCGTTCGCGGCTATGCCGATTTTCGTGCCGTTCAGATAATGCCCTAAACGTTGTTTGCAACCTATCTTAAACCCTTACCTTTGCGCTCGCTGGGCGTCTCGGGCCGAACTTTTCAAGGGTTATAAAGGCCCGTGTGACAGACGCGCCAGCCCCTGTCCAGCCACTGTAAAGCGCCCTCTCTTTTCGGCAAACGTGCTTGACGCGCTCAGCCAGTACCCTTCGCGGCGGCCTGCAGGCGCGCCATTTCTTCCCAGCTGAGGTAGCTGGTTAGCCCTTCATCATCAAAAAAGACAACGGGCCCATCGCAGATGAATAAATATTCCGTATCTTCTAACGCAACCGTCTCGTCATGCAGGACACCATTGGGTTCGTAGTCATAATCGCCGGCGTTGAGAACGCCATCGCGTACCTGCAGCTTGCCTTTTAAGACATAGGTGTGGGCATCGGATAAATGCTTATGGGGCGAGGCAACGTAGCCTTTCTTCCACCGAAACAGCGCCGCCCAACGACCCGTCTCAGGACCAGTCCAGAGCACCTTGATCCACGCCATCCCGGGCTGAGTTTCGATCCAGGGCTCATCTGCCCGCACAATAATATCCGCGAGTTGGTCATTGATCGGCGTAATGTCTTGTCGTGGCATAGTCAGCGTCCTCCGTCATTGGCGAAGTCTTCACGGTAACGCGTTTCAAGGGCGCAAGAAAGCCGTCCAAGCAAGAGGGCTCTGCAGGCCCTGCCGCATCCACTTGGCGAGATCGCAAGGCCTCCCAAAGGTCGGCATCTTCAAGGTTTCTCGGAGCGCGACGCTCTGCAAAAATCTAAAGCCGCCGGACCTTAGGCGCCTGAAATAGTCCGCGCCAATCTGCCGAGATTCACGCAACGGTAACCTGGCCCGGTCCACTGATGCGCTCAACCGCGCCCCTGCGCTCAACAGTTTGTGCCGGATCGCGGTGAACCTATACGGTGAGCCTAAAAGACCACTGCCAACGCGTTGAATACAAGCCCGAGCAACCATCATTGCGGAAAACTTTTTTAGGCCACAGTGATTTTATTCCTAAGGATTTGAAATAGACTAAAGCTCAGTGCAACCCGTCCAACGATCAGGAGACCCCTATGCTTGACCTTGTAATCCGAGGCGCTGACGTCATCGACGGTAGCGGCAGTGCTGGGGTTGTCACCGACGTCGGGATCGAAGGCGACCAAATAACGCTAATCGGTGACGCCGGCCCAGCACATCAAGAAATCGATGGCACCGGACTCGTGCTGGCACCGGGGCTCATCGATACCCACGCGCATGATGATGGCGCCTTTCTCCGCCATCCGGATATGACGTTTAAGTTATCCCAAGGCGTCACAACGGTCGTCAGCGGCAACTGCGGCTTCAGCGCAATCCCATTTGATCCGGAATCAGACCCAAGAAAAGCCAGTGGCGGCATCTTGTCCGGACTCAACGGCGCCTTCACCGACTTGAGCGGCTACTTTGACGCCGTGCTGGCCGGCGCGCCCGCAATCAACAACATGATGCTGGTGGGTCACAACACCATCCGAAGCCTGGTGATGGACGATCCCAAGCAAGCGCCAAACCAGCGGGACTTAAAGGCCATGAGCGGCCATGTTGAGCGGGCACTTGAACAAGGCGCTTGCGGGTTTTCGACGGGCCTGATTTACCATCCGGGACGATACAGTCAAACCGAAGAAATCGTGGCCCTGGCCGAACTTGCAGGCCGCACGGGCGCGCTCTATACCACCCATATGCGCAACGAAGGCGATCACCTCTTGGACGCGGTGGAAGAAGCCCTGCGAATTGGGGTTGAAGCCAAGGTCCATACGCATATTTCCCACCACAAAGCCGCTGGGGCTGCGAACTGGGGCAAGGTTGTGCCCTCGCTTGCTCGAATTGATGCCGCGATTGCAGCAGGCCAGCGGGTATCGCTGGATGTTTATCCCTACACGGCGGGCAGTGGCCGAATGATCGAATACTTTAATCTCGACCGGATCAACCGCGACCTTGCGGAAGTCATCCGAATAGCCAGTTGCCCGGCTTATCGTGAATACGAAGGTCAAATGTTAAAAGACATCGCAAAGGCTCAGGACGTCGACATCACCGATCTCGTGCGCGACATCTTAACGGCGCCGCGCGGCGCCGATACGATCTGTATTCAATTCATCATCGATGAGCAGGATGTTGAGTTTAACCTTCGATGGCGAGACATGATGGTGGGCTCGGACGGCATCCCAAACCTGAGAGGCAAACCGCATCCAAGACTGTATGGCACCTTTGCAAAAATCTTAGGTTACTATGTCCGCGAACGTGCGCTCATGTCGCTGCCAGAGGCGATTCGGCGCATGACTTCGCTGCCGGCTGCGACCTTTGGCATGACCCAGCGCGGCATGGTTCGGGCAGGCTTTAAAGCGGACCTATTGCTCTTTGATCCCGCAACCGTACAAGACACTGCAACCTATGATGAGCCGCAACAGCTGGCAGCGGGCATCCGCACGGTCTTGGTGAACGGAAAAATCGCATGGCAGGACGGTCAGCACCAAATGACAGGATCCGGACAAATGTTGAAGTACCGAGCCGGGGCTTATGCAGGCTAAGGATTGGCTAGCCCGTTTATGAGCATCTCTGGGTCGGACCGCCCTTGGCATTGCGCGAGCTAGACGCTGTAAGAGCGCAAGCAGCACTTCGCTGCGTAATGCAGTACCTGTCTTTACCCATAAGGCCGATGTTTGAACAAGGCCGCACTGCAAGCTGATCTTGCTTTATCATGGGGTTTTGCCGATCACGCTGAGACACTTAGACCGCTTAAAAGCAGCTTTTGGTCTCCGGTGCGCGCACCGGCTTTTTGCGCACCAACCTGGTCCAGCCGCCGCTTCACTTCCGACGCGGTTTGGTCAGAATTCAATCATCCCAAACTCCGCGCATTCGCGTCTTACGTGATCGCAATCCCCAAGGCGGCTCTGGCAGCAGCATTGTCTGATTCGCTACCGGCCAGGACCCAGCCGGATGTCAGCATTCTGGTCATGTACTGTTTGTTGTACATAAACACCATCGCAATCCACCACAAGCCAGCTGTCAAAACGGTTAAGATCCAATGCAGCACACCGATCCCAATTTCGCCACGAAACAAGGGCACGAGCGGCCCAAAAAAGAGATAGGTCCAGCTGAACCCATAGAGACCGGTTTTCATCAGCCCACTTTCGCGATGCTTAATCGAGACTTCGGTTGCCATCGTTGTCCTCCTGCCTAAATGCTCAACCTACCACGCAGCCCCGCTTAGGTTAAAACGATTCGACACGCCATAACCCATTGATGCGCTTCAAAACCGAGCGGTTGCTCTAATGAAGCCCAAACCCGGGCGGCATGATCAACGCCCTTGCCGCGTTGCCCAGACATTGACGCGCTCGCTGGCACTGTGGTTTCGGAGCAGAAGGGGGATCAGCATTTTAAGATGTAGCGGCTTTTCGAATTGTGGTGATTGGGGGGTCTCGTCGCATTCAGCCCAATGCGGCTTTGGGGAGCCGATTCATCGCCCAACCATGACCCAAGCGAACCGCATCGAGCAATCCGCATGGGGGGTATGCGCAATGCGCCCACCCTTAAAGGGCGTTGATTTGGCCTTAAGACGCGCAAATCTTGAGGATTGCCCCCAATAACTTGAAGTGATCTACGCCATCACCTAGAATGCGCGCCTTTCGCGGGTTGTATTGAGTCCCCCGCCAACCGCTGGTTAGCCGCTGTCCCCCCTCGTTGATTCAACACTGGGTCATTGTCAAACCCGACACAACCATATCGCACAACGCGTTCAACCCCTTGGTCCATGCGCGGCTCGATATAACCCGATTCAAATTGAAACGCCCGAGCAGTGCATCGACCCGTTACCGATTGCTGCGCCATACGGTATGTCCACATGACATCCCCCTCGGTCTCATTTGAAGACCGTTTTACCCGTCACAATTGAGACCCTATGTTTGAACTAATTCATCGACGCCGCCACAGTATTAAAGATGACGTTTTATCCGGCCTTACGGTCGCCCTGGCCCTCGTGCCAGAGGCCATTGCCTTTGCCTTTGTGGCTGGGGTTGAACCACTGGTCGGCCTGTACGCTGCGTTTATGGTTGGTCTAATCACCGCAACCATGGGCGGCCGACCTGGCATGATCTCCGGTGCAACCGGTGCGCTTGCTGTGGTGATGGTCGCACTGGTTGCAGACCATGGCGTTGAATATTTGTTTGCGGCGGTCGTACTGATGGGCGTACTTCAAATTACCGCAGGCGCCTTCCGACTCGGGAAATTCATTCGTATGGTGCCGCATCCTGTGATGCTGGGGTTCGTCAATGGCCTTGCCATTGTCATCTTTTTAGCGCAACTCGGTCAGTTCGGGGTGCCGGGGGACACGGGCTGGCTACAAGACACGTGGCTGCAAGATACCATCCTGGACGTCGCCTGGATTAGCGGGATGCCGCTTTACACCATGCTGGGCTTAGTCGGGCTGACCATGCTCATCATCCAATATCTGCCCAAGCTCACCACGGCCGTGCCATCGTCACTCGTCGCTATTATTACGGTCACCCTCGTGGTCCTTGGACTGGACCTCGACACCAAGGTGGTCGGCGACGTGGCGTCAATCGCGGGCTCACTCCCGAGCTTTCATCTGCCCATGGTGCCACTGAACCTCGAAACCTTATGGATTATATTGCCCTATGCCTTTATTTTGGCCGCCATCGGCTTAATTGAGTCGCTCCTGACCCTCAGCCTGGTGGATGAACTAACCCAGACACGAGGCCGTGGCAATAAAGAATGTATTGCCCAGGGCGTGGCCAATACGGTGACGGGCGTTTTTGGTGGTATGGGCGGTTGCGCCATGATTGGTCAGAGTATGATCAACGTCAACGCCGGTGGCCGGGGCCGATTATCGGGGATCACCGCAGCCCTGTGCCTTTTGATGTTCATCTTGGTTGGCTCTAGCCTGATCGAACAAATTCCACTCGCCGCGCTCGTTGGCGTCATGTTTATTGTTGTCATCGGCACCTTCGAATGGTCCAGTTTTAGGATCATTCGCAAGATTCCCAAATCTGATGCCTTTGTGCTGATTTTAGTCTCTGGCGTGACCGTTGCCACGGATCTTGCGGTTGCCGTGGTGGTCGGGGTCATCGTCGCAGCCCTCGTCTTTGCCTGGGAACACGCCAAGCACGTCAAAATCACCCTTTCAAGAGAAGACAATGGCTGGGATGCCTATACGGTCAACGGTCCTTTGTTTTTTGGTTCGGTCACCCACTTCCTGAATCAATTTGATGTAGAACAGGGCTCCAAAGATATTGTGATCGACTTCAAAGACTCGCGAGTTTGTGATCATTCCGGTCTTGAAGCCATTGATACGCTGGCAGAGCGGTTTACCCAAGCCGGCAAGGTCCTGCACATTCGCCATCTCAGCGCAGAATGCCGAACCTTGCTGCGCAAAGCTGGGAATTTAGTCGAAGTTAGTGTGTTAGAAGACCCTTCTTACTTCGTTGCAACGGACAGTTTGGCGTAGCCACTTCAGGATTGGGCTGAAGCGGAAACCTGTTTTGCCGTCAGGGCAAGGCAAACTACTCCGGCGCGGCCCACGCCCGGGTTGATTTCGGCACAAAGAATCTGCTTCTTTATGGCGCGTTTAACAATCGCCAATTGACCTCAACCGATCCCGCATCCGACGCGATGAACGCCGACTGGTCGGTGACCGTGATGCTCAATTGCAGGGTTCGCGCCAGCAACCCTGCCAACTCAACGATTTGACCCCAGTCGAACTGAATCGCCTGCACCTTTGCAGCTGTGACTTCTTTTTCAGACCGAGCCCACCAAAGATCCGATTTGGTATTAAAGCAGTAGACCTTAACTTCCTCGGCAATATGACTGGCTTTGCGCAGACGCTCGGCGACGGGCTCACCAATCTCGATCCATTTCAAAATACGGCCGTCTAGGCTGCGCTGCCAAATATCTGGCTCATCGCTTGCGCTGAGTCCCCGGGCAAACTCTAGGTCTTCAGATGCATTCAGGCAATAGGCGAGCACCCGCGCCATCATTCGTTCCGCGGTTTCAGACGGGTGCTGGGCGACGGTAAGGTTCAGATCAAGATACTGGTTATGGTCGACATTCGACAGCGCAATATTGAACTTAAAAATCGTGGGCTTAAGCGCCATGAGACGACCTCCTAATGACGCGAAAAGACTTGGCTTACGTTGAAGCAATCAGGACCAAAATCTGGAATACAGACTCGATCGCATCATCAACCCCCGGAATAATCCAAGTACACACAGCGGTCGCAACCACGACCAACCCAATTCGGACAAACACATTTTTCATGCTTGATCTCCTACGGCCGTATCCGCAGTCGCGCGTGGCGCTACCTCGAAGACCCAGACATTACCTGATTCGACATCAGCGCCGGATGCTCGTGAGGGATACTTCTGACTCACCACCGCCATCAGTTCATCCAGAACTGGGCCCGTTTTAATTCGCACCAACCGCCGCTCGTACCGAATGCCATCGATGCGGACCACGACGCGATCATCGAGTTCGGCTTGCGCAGGCCAGCTCTTCCAAAGTTGGCCTACAAAACTATTCATATAGCCCGACCAGACGTACATTTTGCCCTGAACCGAGGCGACCCAAATTCGACGAGACTGCGCGGGGTTCAGCAGCTGAAGCTCAAGGGTTGGCACCTCGTTCACAAATCCCCAATCCGGCTCCGCGCCGCGATATAACTCACCGGTAACTAAAGGTCCACCCGAAAACACACGATTCGGCCCATCTTCAAACCGCTGCTTAAAAGCCGCGGTTACAACCGCCGTTGAGAAAATAAGCAATAGCCAAAGCCCAATGACTCCGATTCGTTTTAGTATGACCATGTCTTACGCTCCGTTTTTCGCAATTCCAGTGCCGGCTGACCTTAGCGTAATTATCGACAGAGTTCGATGGTCCCAGCCATTAATTTGTTCCAAGGAAGCGGCCTGTGAGCCGCGTGTGCGCCCGTTAACGGATCAAGCTTCAGTCTATTGAGGAGGGATTAAGACTTGCCCCGCCTATTGCTCAATTCCAGCGCGACGGCGGCGGCTTCACCGCAGTCTCTGCAATCTGCTAGTCTTCCCATCAGGTCTGTGTAGCAGGCCGACCTAAATCTAAACAAGAGCACAACGCGATGACCGATATCCTGAGAGAAGACCGAGACCATGGCATTACCATTCTAAGCCTCAACCGACCGGAGGCGCTCAACGCCCTGAGCCCGGCGTTGTTCGTGGCCTTGCGAGCAGAGGTTGACCGTATTGCCCAAGAAATAGAATCCGTCGGCTGCGTGATCCTCCGCGGGGAAGGCCGATCCTTTTCAGCCGGTAACGATCTAAAAGCCATTCAAGCGGGGCAAAAGCCGCCTTCGGCACACTTTCAGGCAGAAACGCTCGAGGCGATCGAGCGCTTGCCGCAACCTGTTATTGCGGCCGTTCAGGGGCATTGTTACACCGGGTCTTTGGAGTTGGCATTAGCTTGCGATCTGATGATCACCGGTGAATCGGCCAAGCTTGCCGATACCCACGGCAAGTGGGGTATGGCGCCAACCTGGGGCATGAGTCAACGTCTGCCAAGACGCATTGGTGTGGTAAAAGCCAAAGAGATGATGTTTTCTGGCCGGACGATTAGCGGTCAAGAAGCCGTAGAACTCGGGATCGCCAATCAATGCGTGGCTGATGACGATCTGCTGAGCGCTGCGATCGAGATGGCAGAAAGTTTTACCCGCAACTCCTGGCACACCCTGCGCGCGGATAAAGCCCTTATCAATGTCGGACAGAACCATTTTTTAAATGACGGCTTGGTTGAAGAGCGCGAAAACGGACCCGGCGTTGCGCCCGATATGAATGATCGCCTTAAGGCTGGCTTTAAGCGTTAGGCTATCGGCGTCAAGGCTCAAAGTACGAGCATGACGATAAGGGCAATAACAATAGGATGAACGTTATGCCGCATCTCACCGTTTATCATTTACCCGGACGCTGGGGCCTACCCAGTGTCAGTCCATTTTGCCTCAAACTCGATGCCTTTTTGCGAATCACGGGCATTGGCCACGAAGCCATCACGGCCGCAACCCCTTTCGGCGGACCCAAAGGCAAAGCACCCTGGATCACCCTGGATGGCGAAACCCTTGGTGATTCATCACTGATTATTGAACGTCTAAAGACCGTCTACAGCGTTGATCCAGACCAGCATTTAAGCCGCAACGCGCGCGGGACTGCGGTCACGATCGAGCGCCTCATTGAGGAGAACTTGTACTGGGCTATGGTCTTTGATCGCTGGTGCCGACCTGAAAATTGGGAAATCCTCAAGAACTCGATCCTAGGCGACATTCCCCAGCCAGCGCGCGCATTGCTCGCACCCTTTGCAAAGTACTCAGTGAAGAAACAGCTTAGAGGTCACGGTATGGGCCTGCA
>ERZ887851.1352-NODE-1352-length-21251-cov-18.794018_pt1 | contig 21251 bp, 31 predicted proteins | sample MGYA00521100_ERZ887851 | MGnify/ENA primary metagenome ERZ887851 (study PRJEB32303, sample SAMEA104408602) | aquatic metagenome | biome: Brackish water; feature: Pelagic; material: water | place: Baltic Sea | collected 2014-06-06T16:11:00 | depth 11,444 m ... | reverse complement strand
GCATACAACCGTTCCATCCAGCGTTTAAACTGAATGAATTCAATATCGCGATCGTTGTGAAACACTTCGATGCGTACTTTAAAGTGAAAGATATGACGATGTGGAATGCCTAGGAATGATACATCATCCCAATCGCCGGTTGCTAGTTTAGGATCAGTGTCCGCACCAGGGTACATATGTACACCTTCTTTGCGGAATGTAACCCAAATACTACGTTCTGCTGTTGTCATGGGTACATTAATAGTTGTACTTGCTTCTGTCATAGTTCTTTCTTCTCTTGTTCTGCGTAAAATATAATTATGATAGCGTTCTTGCATATTACTAGTATACTTTCACTTTAGAACTTTGTCAAGGCCATATTTGCTCCAATCCGTAAATTTATTACGGTCCATCAAATCATGCAGGCTATGGCACCAAACGCCTGGATTAGATGCTTTAAAATCTTTGTCATCGATTTTAATCATTGTATTATAATTCCACTGTGCTACATATGGAACTACAACTCTTAGTTGCGGAATAAAATAATCTGTTTCAGTTAGACCGCCGTCTAAGAACCATTCTAAGTTAATAGTACTAGGAATGTCTAAACTACAAAGAATGTCTTTATCTGTGAATGCACGGATCATTAGATCCCAGTCTTCAAACTCTTCTGAAGTAACTGGCTTGTAACTGTGATTAGCACCAAAGAAGATATGTTCGCACTGCTCTGTTTCATAGAATTTCATAATTTCGTTATGATCTTGTATGCCAGTAACAAACAATGTCTTCATCCCAAATGCCGGAGTCTTTTCAACTTCTACACCAGTAAAAAAGATGATGTCGTTTGCTTTGCCTGTGTCGTAATCTCGTTTCATTCTAGGCCTTTCTGTATCAGATAACTGTTAATTCGATGCATTTCGTCTTTTAAATAAAGTTTCATAGTTTTCATTCTACGAACTTCGTCGGTGATTGTTTGATTATTATACCGCTTAATTAGCTCGTTGTCAAGTTCTCTATGCTTACGTTCTAGTTCTTCGTAGTGTGCTCGAAGTTTATCTTCGGTAGATTCATAGTTGCTCATCCTGAAGTTCCTCTAATTTAGTTTCATCTAATTCGTCATCAGTTTCAACTACAGTGTCTTCTACATCAAATAATGCATTAAAGTGTGTACTTGCATTTACAGTTTTCTTACCGATGGCACCTCTAGTACCTGGAATAGCCATCCAGAACTTTGTGTACTTATCAATTGTTTCTAATGATTCTTCTTTAGTTGTTTTAGAAAAGATCTCTTCCATAACATCTCTAAACAAAATACGGTCAAACTTTTCATCTACAAGCATCTTAGGTATAACGCCTGCATCATACTGTCTGTTTGCTTCTTGTACAGCATTAATGTGTGTCCATACATTATGACCCATCTGTATAGCATAACTAAAGCTATCCCAGCTCGTTGAGTCCTTCTTGCGTACAATAGGTTTACCGTTCTCTAATACAGGTTGATCATTCTTATCAAGTTCGACTTCACCTGCACTTACTTTAGGTGTACCAATCTTATTTCGATCACCTTTTTTATATGTACAAATGTCGTTAACTAATAATCCATCAGTTAGTGGACTATCTTCGAATACTTTAAAAATGCCATCTTGTGTAGTAGCGTCTTTAAATGTACGAGTATCAGTAGCATACTTTAGTTCGTCTACGCTAGGCACCATTCGGTAAGTCCACTTACCTCTATCAGGCGTTTCATTAGATGTATATACCTGTCCGTTAGCAGTTGCTAAGAATGGGCTTGCACAATCAAATGTAAGCATCATAGTGGGGTTATAGTATTTGCGTATAGCCCTCTGTACGTCTGTTAGCAAGCATGCCCACTCTAGTTTACTTGTGCCTAGAAAGTGCATTACATCGTGTATACCGCTTTGTAGCATGCCGTCATAGTGCATTGTAACAATGCGTTTGAGTAACAGGTGTACATCGCACATATTTTGACCACCCATTGACCACCCGTTAAAGTGATTGTCTGGATACTTAACTGGATCGCAATAGTCTTTCATTTGCTCATACCAGTCATCAGCATCTGCATGATTCTCACCTTGCAGAACGTTAAGGAATTTACAAGCGCCTGTTCTATGCTTCATCCAATAGTCATTGTTGATGCGTGTCGCTTTAACTGCTTCGTCGTATGTACTAATACCAGTGGCTTTTGCACCTGCTGGTGAACGAGCTACCCAGGCAGGAATATCAAGGATCATACCATAGTCCATGTATGCGTCCATCCAACGTAGAACGCCATCTCGTTTCTTTTGTGCTTTAGGACAATTAGGATCTTTCCAATCGCCTTCCCAAACACCTTTACCAATTTGGAAACCACCACTATCGCCTAGTGCCCAAGTATTTGCACGATCTCTATTACGGATCATGTCTTCTTTAGGACTGTGTTTATTAGTGTCTAACTCAGCGTGTCCTGCAGAATAAAGCGTCCACTTGTATGTGAACGCTCCTTCTTTAGCATTAAGATAGTTAAGACTTTCCATACCGTTTGCAAAGTTATTAGGCATACGTGTATCAGGAACATACGGACCAGTTACAGGATCAGGATAGCGTTGCTTGCCCACATAGGTAGCATAAAAGCCACTAAGTGCGGGTAAGAAGTGTGCATAATCTTGTTGTGCTTCTGTAAGGTCTGTATTCATATTATTTGCTCTGTGCTGGCAAGATGTAGTCGTACTTTGCTAATCCAGAATCTATACTAATTTGCATAGCACCTTGATCACTAATGCTCATTGTTGCATCGCCGTCAAGTCCTAGAACTGCTTGTACTGCTGCTACAGGCCAACTCCATGTGTGTTGCAATGAGCCTTCTACTGCATTTTGGAATACAAACTCGCCTGCGTGTGTACTTTGGTCACCAAAGCTAAACACTAAATCAGTCACACCGCCAGTTGCTTTAGTTTTTACATTAAAGTTAGGTTCTTCTGAATGAGCTGCCGACTGCAATTTCATTTTTAGTACTGCTGCTGAACTCGGATTGAATGTTACATTCCAGGCTGCGCCTTTAAACTTAACCGATTTAAGTTTTTCTTCAATAATTGCTTTATTCATAAAGCGATAGTCGTTTTCAAAGTCACCTGCTGCATTTTCAAAGTGAATGTGTGTTGGCATTGTTTCGCCATTACGATCTGCTGTAACTACATCAATCTTAGCATCAGTTTTGTATTCTGGGTTCTTTAAGTGAAGTGCAAGTTTATCTAAGTTAGGCATGCCAAATGTGCCTGTAAACTCAGTAACTGCGTTGTGTGTTGTTGCACTCATAATAACACTGCGATCTTCGGCCATTGAGTCAACGTTAGTAGTTCCATCTTCTGATGTAACTTTGACTAATGGCAAAAAACCTAGTGCGTGGGTATGTGCAACTACGTCTTGTAAAATATCTTTCATGCGGGTTCTCCTGTTATAATGTTTATTATATTACTTTTTTGTTGGTTTGTCAAGTACTTTTCTATACTATATTTAGGTTTATAGCCGAGCGCCTTCATTTTTTCTAAGTTGGCGCAAGTCCATTGTCTCTCTGTTGGGGTATTTAGACGAACTGGTAATTCGGGCGCAACGTCTTGGATCTTTATCGGAACGCCAGAACCGATATCAATTGTACCTTTTATATGGGTATGATGTATCAATATATTAATAGCATCAATTACATCATACAAGTGTACAAAATCTCTGTAATGTGTAGTTGTATACTCTAGTGTACCATTAAACAATTTGTCAAAGAACATGCCTTTTCTTGGTGTCTCTGAATACACTGTGTGAAATCTCATTCCTAGTGTATTAGGATATCGTTCAGCAAGTTCTTCTAATACGGACTTAGATGCTGCATAAGGGTTCAAATCGGGCTCGTACGCACTCGAACTGCTCGCATATAGTATACGGGTGTTGTGATACCGTTCAAACAGTCTACGGCTTGCTTCTACATTATTCATCCAATATGCTGCCGGGTCTTTAATACTTTCACGTACTCCGGAACGACCTGCTAGATGTATAATTAAATCAAATTCTTGATTAGGAAATTCACAATTTAGTAAGTCGTTGCCATCTACTAAATCAATACCTGTGACAGTATGATTTAATCGAAGTGCTTTTAATAAACTAGATCCAATAAATCCTTTATGACCCGTTAGTAGTATGTTCACGTAGTTTCTCCCATGTATGTCCCCAGTCTCTAACTTGATGTGAAAAGCCTAACTGGTATTGCTGTAATGCATCAGCCAGTGGCTTATCGTTTCCGCCGTCAAACATTGCATCACCGTAGAAATGTATAGTGTCGTCTTCTTTAAAGTCTCTTAGTATCTGCGATTTATCTGCCCCGCGAGGAGCAATGTCAATGCCTGTCTCACCACCTACAGTTGCTTGTAAGTCAGGGAACATTATATTAAATGCGTTTGCTATTTTAATACGCTCGTTTTCTTTTGCATCATAATCTGCATATTGTTTACGTTCGTATAATGAAGCGTTGCGACCTACAACACTAAAGTTAACCATGCCACTGCGTTGTTCAATATGATTGCCCGTGCGCAAACTAAACGGACTTTCAAACTCGCAACTAATTAAAAATGTTCTTGCTAGATTAGGCAATGTCCAGCCGCTTTTAAGTATATTCGTTTCGGCATCCCAAACATCACTTCCCGAACACTGGTAAACACGCTTACATAAGTTGTAAGTGTGTTCACTAATTTGTTCAACAGTTTTAGGCTTGTCACTACCAGTAACTAAGTATACATCATTCATTAAACAAAATGTATTAAAGAACGCTTTAAACTCTAGGTCAATAATTCCACGACTAGGAGTTAGTGTGCCATCTACATCAAATATAAATTTATTCATTTGTACACACTGTTATTTCATTTTGTGTAAATTCTTCTTCTAACACTAGCTGTGCATGATAGCAACTTTCAAAATGATCAAATTCTTCATATCTTGTTATCTTGGGTTCCTGAAGTCCGATAACATTACTAACTATCCATAGTGTCCACATCATGTATTTCCTTGTTCTGATACTCTTTTGCGTAAATCGCTTGAACTAAACCGATGATCTCTTTTGTTAAAATGTAAGTCTATATCACGACGCCTACAGATGTCTTTTCCTGTAAAGTCTTTGTCACGATACTCCTCTCCTAATATTCTAACATCAATATTGTACATTGTCAAGATATCTTCTAGGTCTTGTTCTGTACCATACGGAATGATTTCGTCTACATAACTTACTGCTTTAAGTTGCGTATAGCGTTCAACAACAGTCTGTATAGGAGCGTTCTTCTCTGGACGATCTGCACTCGGATCAACTTGTAAACCGCAGATTAAATAATCGCATTGTTCTTTTGCTTCTCTCAACATCTGCACATGACCAGCATGACAAAGGTCAAACGTCGAACAGGTAAATCCTACTATCATTTATGGTTCCTCTTACCATCAAACACGCATATAAATTTTAAACCAAAATCAGTATTATTATGCACTTTGTGAAATACATTGTCTTGGATTAGTACAGTGTCGCCGGCCGTGACCTCGAATATTTTATGATCAAGTTCCATCTGTCCACTGCCGCTTACAAACATATATACTTCTTCTTGTCCTGCATGTCGATGTCCAGTTGTACTTTTCTTAGCTGATAATAGCGTACTACTCACAACTAAATTGTTTAGTTCTGTATTATCTTTTACAATGTAACGAGCATCGTCTTTAACAACAACACCGTCAATGTCCCAGTTTTCATATTTCATTCATTATCTCCTTTAGTTCTACTAACTTTTCAATAACTTCTTCAATAGTATTTAGGTCTTGCTCGCTCTCAGTGTCAATTTCTATCTCTAGTTTAATCTTCATTTAAATCTCCGATCAATCCACTTCTTTCCAATGTACATTATGCTTACTAAAACAAGTATTCCTACTACTATACCTGCTTCAAGTGCTATGTTGCCTGTACTGGAGTCTACTTCTATGCCGTCTGTGGTTACTGCTATACGACAGTTATCGCATTGTGTATTAGATTCTGCTACTCCAGTTCCCCAATACATATTACTCTCCAAAATCAAACAAGCTAGTAAATGTGTTGTGTCGCTTAGTATCTTCTAACGGATAGTCTAGTACTCCGATTAAGTTATCTAACTTATTATCAATAATAGTTTCTGCCATTGCTGTATCATCAAATGGTAGTTCTTTGAACCACTCTGGCAATCTCTGCAAATCTGTCGGATACGCAACACTTGTATATCCTAGCGGATTGGGTTTTAATTTACAAACAATAACTTTCATGCCGTCAATAACTTCTTCGCTGTACTTGTCTCCGTTCATACGCTTTAGCGTATTCCAGTTAATACTTGCTCGAACGTGTCCTGGCATGTTAGCTTTGCCTTGCTTTTCTTCTAGTCGGCGGTAGTGCCCAACCTTGTTTGCACGTTTGGGACTACCTTTCTCCCAACCTGGACGATCGTGAAATTGTTGACGGAACTCTGTAATACGCTCAAGTACATCTTCACGCGGCTTATCAGTAAGCACCATAAGTAATAGCTCACTTAGAAACTCTTGCATAAACACAGGAGTATCACTTCTACGCAAGTCTAATCCCATAGCTTTTACTTTGCCGGCTTTGCCGTCAACATCTGTTCTAAAACCTTCAATATCAACAACCAGTGCAGCATAACGTTTTTTAGTAATAAACAACCCACTTTGTGCAACAATTTCTCTAGCTGCCGCAATAACGTCTGATCTACTCTTTGGACAATGGAATGACTTCTGCATCATATCTGGAAATGTTATATTAGCAGATTCACATACTTGGTCGTAAAGTGAAATAACATTTTCTTTACTCCATGGAATTTTTCCTGCTTCGACTTCTGTTTTTAACGCAGGCCAAGCACTAAAGTAACAACTGTCAGTATCACCATATATCATTGCTTCGCCGACATGATCATACACGCCTGTAATAGTTTTATTAACTTCGGCACTCATGTGCTTAACAATAGTACGACCTGTAAGTGTAGTTGACTGTCCGATTCGCTTGTCAAAGAATCTACAACCCGGATTAAGAATCGCACCATACAAACTGTTAAGCAAAATTTTCTTAACTAGCTGTCGCTTGTCCCAATACTCGATCTCTGCTTTGTTTCCTGCATCCTTTGCTTTCTTTAGCTTCTTTTGCAATTCCTTGCGCTCGGCATACCACCGCTTTAGTAGCCCTGGAATAACACCTTCAAATTCTGTAGTAAAGATAGTACCATTTGCACTAAGCATCCAAGGTTGATTGCTGTCAAAAATTACTTTATGGATTTCAGCACCACTTAGCACATCACTCCGACCGTCTTCCCATTCAATAGTAAGTGAAGCATCTTTGCGCTTTTCCATAACAGCATCGTACTCTTCAGTGGCAAAGCGACCTTCCCAACTACCTGCAAAGCTCTTCTTCTTTAAGAACATGTCTTCGTGTACACGGGCATCACTAATGTCTGGACGGATTTGTCCTATAACAGTCTCTGGAGCCATATTCAATGCACGAATTACTGATGGATATAGTGAGTTCAAATCCATTGATCCGATCCACTTGTGTAATCCCTTTTTAGGAAATGCAACATATGCACCTGCAGCTTGAGTATTTTCTTCGTCGTCTCTATTTTTACGATTTTGTACTTGCAATCCACGATTATGTGCTTCGTTAACAATACCTTGCTCAGTAACAGCAACAGCGCCCATAGTAGTCTGAATAAGAACTGTATTTTCATGCGCAATGGTATTTGATAGATCAATAAAGCGAAGTTTTTTGTCTAACTTGTCAAGTAGTGCAGTATCCTGAATGTTATATTCGATAAACTTGCGGAAGTCATTGTTGTAAAGTGCATCAAGTGTTCCTTCATACGGAACTTTGTTTTCGCCTACTTCGATCTCGCCAATAGCATCCAGGCGATATGTGTGACGCTCTTCGTATGTGTACTTACGATACAAGTTCAAACTATCCAAGTGTACACGCCCAACTAAATCAAATGTTTGGCTTTCTTTACCAAACTTTTCGTACATACGCTTCTTAGGAAGTTGTCCCCACAAGCAAAATCTACGGGTATCATCTTTGCTTAATACTCTTGCAGTTCTGTTTACAGTATACGGAATATCATATCCTTCACTGTTCCATCCACTTAGAATGTCACTGTCTTCAATCAGTGTTAAGAAAGTGTCAATCATGTCACCTTCTTTTTCAAACAACATTACATTGTCAATGCCTTCGAGCTCTTTCTTCGCTTCGTCCATAGTAAGTGTCTTAGGCGGCACTGCTAGACAAATCATTGTTTCGAGCCACTGCAAATATACCGAGATACTTGTAATAGGCATAAACGGATCACTAGGATCAGCAAAGCCTCGCTCTGGATCGAAGTCAGTCTCAATGTCAAAGAAAGCAATGTTTAGTTTAGGTGCATCTTGATTAAGATAGTTTTCACTTAAACATTGGAAGATTGGATTAATGTCGCTTTCGAATAACGTTTTATCTCTATTAATAGCAACTTCTTTACGGAAGTCTTTTGTACTTTTACATACAATACGACTTAGTGGATCGCCATACACACTTTTGTACTTGCCTTGCTGGTCCTTATAATAAAATGTATATTTGGATTGATATTCACGGTAAATTCTCTTTCCGTCTTTGCGTTCAACTGCTCGAATAATATCGGCGTCTCTGTCAAAGAATGCGTCTACATAGCTCATTTATTCTCCTTGTTGCTTATGGCCAACTAACCTTGTTTCTTGTTCTTAAAGTGAACGACTCTTTATATATTATAGCACAAATAGTTGTATTAGAGCAAGACAATTCATTACTACAAACCAGCTGCATAATACAATAACAAATGCAGCTTGTCTAATTACTGCACTAACTACACCTAATAAACTTCCTACCAAATACATAGGAACAAATATCTTAGTAGCAGGATCTAAGATAGTAAATGTTAGAACAGCACTTGCACCGATTAGCAACATTGCTTCTATCATTTCACAGTAGAACGCTACAGGACTAGTCCTATAACTGTTTTTAAAAAACTCTGCAATTTTACTAATCACTATTTGTCAATACCTACTGTTGCAACTAGGGTTTCAAGATCGTCATATGCATCTGCATGCTTATCCCAATCACGCTTTAGACCAATTTTAATTGCTTTGTTAATCAAACTTGCTTTGATGTCAAGTTCTTCTGCGACAGCTTTAACGGTGTCTTTGAGACCACCCTGCAAGTCTTCAATTTCTTGCATTACTGTTACGCCTTCTTGAACTAGTCGCTCAAGTTTTGCTTTTTCTTCTGCACCATAGGTACGATCACTCATAGTCTTCTCCTTGTAATTTAAGTATATTATATATTATTTTTAGTCAGATGTCAAGTATTATCATAAGCTTTTATAATACTCGTTTGTTTTCACACAGTTAGGAATATAATTATTAACTGCTTCGCTTACGTTTTTATAATCTTGTTTTGATATGTTAAAAAGATTATAGTCTTGTAACTCTTGTTTTGCTAATTTAGGGTCTAGTATTTTCATTCCAATGGCTATTTGATACCATAAAACATTTCCTATGTCACAATAGTTATTACCTTTATTACCTATATAATCAACTGCTCTAGGCATTCTATGTTTCCATATATTCATTAATGTTGTTAATCTTTTTGACCATCTATCTGGGTTAGATGACTCTTTCCAAAACTCTGTGTCATTCCTAGGTGTTATATAATGAAAAACAACAAAATCTCTTATAGAATCCCACATCTCTCCCATTTCGTCATTATATTGTTCATGTAATAATTCACAGTTAAATGGCATATCTTTCTTAAAGTAGTTTTCTATAAAGTGCGTAACTTGTATCATTGTAGCATGTATAGAAGTTGCTTCTAATGGTTCTACAAAAGCACTTGAAAGACCAGTCGATAATACATTTTTACACCAAAGTTTACTCAATCTACCTGATTTGAATTTAATTTGTGCTTGTACATCTATTTTTCGATTCAATTTTTTAGATATTTCGTCGTGTGCTTTATCAAAATCTGTAAATTGATCACTAAACACATAGCCACACCCCATTCTTTTTTGGGTAGGTATTTCCCAACACCATCCATATTTTTGAGCATGAGCATGAGTGTAAGTTTTAATTTCTTCATTTTCATCTAATTCATAATTAAAATTTAAAGCACTATTAACTAACAGATCATCTTGGTAAGATATCCAGTCATTTTTTTCAACTTTATTAATTAGTACCCTAGCAAAGCCGGTGCAATCTATAAACAGATCTCCTCTAATTGTACCACCGCTTTTTGTTTTTAAACTTTTGACAAGTCCGTTTTCGTCTTGTTTAAAGTCTACAACTTCGTCTTCAATATACTTACAATTGCGAACAGCAATGGCCTTTTCTTTTAAATACTGGCCCGCTTTGTAAGTATCTAAATGATAAGCTAAAGGTAGGTAGTTAGGGTTTTCATATACATTGTTATTTTTTTCATAGTGTAATCTATTTTCGTCCATTAAACGAGACTGAAAAGTTTTGCTGTAATCTTTATTATCAGCTACGTGATATATTCTATAATTATCATAATCTTCATGCGGAAATTTATATTGATTTGAATAAGTATCACCAATAGGAGAGTAAAAAGATTTGCCTATTGTATGCCAGTCAGTATGCTTAATACCTAATTTAAATGTTGACTCTGTTTCTTTTAAAAACTCTTTTTCATTTAACCCTGTAATATTATTAGGTAAATTAATTAAATTATTAAATTGACCAGTTGTACTTTCACCAACTCCTATTATAGGAATCTCTTTTGTAGCAACTACTGTAATTTTTGTGTCTTTAGGAGTCTTGTTTAAAAATTGATGAGCTGTTGCCCAACCAGCTGTTCCGCCACCAACAATTACAATTTTTTGTATTCTCATATCTACTCCGCATTAAGTTGTAAGGTTAATACTATTATAGCGTACATCGTGAAAAAAGTCAAGTAAAAACTTGACTTTTTTAATTTATCTGTGCCAAAGCTGTTATTCTATTAGTCGACTTTATGGCAGCTATTGCCTTTGCCTCTACGGTAACCTTTCCAACATGCTTTGCCGTGACTACCTTTTTTCTTTTCGTAGTCTTCACCTAGTGTTTTCCAACTAGGATTGCCACATTCGCTACAATTTATTTCATTCTTTTTTTTAGAGAGTTCTGTACACGATCTGTTAATGATTCTGTATAGTTTTCTTCAGTAACTGTCTTCGTTCTGTTCATCACGTTCTTTGTTGTCTTAGATTCTGCAAATTTCATGTCATAGTCCATAGCGTGATATACACTTGATATATCATCTGCTGCTGTAGTAATCTTAGCTTGCTTCCATCCTTCGATGCCTTCTGCTTCGGATACACTCTTTAACATGTCATGCAATTTGATAGCGTACTTTGCTAGTTTGTATAGATCAGCACGAGCCATTTGTACTTCGTGATCTCTTTCGGCTATTGCAGCTAAATCACCTAGGCCTTCTTTAACTTGTTTTGTCATTTGTTTCTCCGGAATACTTTATTAATAGTATTTATCTTTTGACAGTGCCACCGCCCATTAAATTGTTGCCCAATTCAAGTGCGTTCTTAGCAGTGCCGTCTTTGTTTTTCTTTTGTGGAGCAATAGGTACACCATTCTTTCGTTTAATTTTAGCATTAGCACTTGGAGGATTTGCAACAGTTGCCATTGCGCCTGCACTAGTTCCTCCGGCTGTAGCAGTCTCACCTATGGTCTGTTTAACCATATCCATCCACTGACTGCCATCGGTGTTTAACCAAAGCAAAATTTTTCTATTTTTCATAATCCATGCTCTTAATGCTGTAGGCTTATTTTTATACTTTTCCATAGCTTGATCTAGTGCAATTTTTTCCGGAGCTTCTGGAGGCTTTGTTGGTTTACCAAACAGTTCAGCAGCAGCACCTTTAAGAGGATCTAATATACTATCTGTTTCGCTCATTTCGTTCTTAGCATGACAATCGCAATGTTTGCAATCAGGACCACAAGCACATTCTGTTACAGGCTTTCCGCAACATGCTTCTGGGCACATTTCTACTTTTGCTTCTGTTATTTCAAATATTTTCATTTGTTTTTTCCTCTTCGCATATTTAGTTGCCAACGAGCCATACGACCTTTTTCACCGTCTGCCTTAGCTGCTTTTTCAAGTTGTGCTATTGTGGCGTTTTTTGGAATACCTACACGCTGTGATAATCCTTTTCGTCCTGGGTTCTTACCATCTGCAAAGTTTTCATTGTACTCAGTTGTTAACACGTCTTTAGCAGTTTTCTCAGCATCAGCACCTTGTGGATGTTTAGGATTAATACTAACTACATTACCATTCATTAGTTCACTAACATTAGCACTACGACCTACTTTATCTAATACTTGATGTAGTTTGTCTTGTGGATCGTAACCGTCTGTCTCGTAACCTTTTTTGCCCCGTACTTCTATACGCTTTTTTGTTTTAGTATCCATGATGTGTAATACATCAATTTCTTCGTCACGCTCTAATTTTAGTTTGTAACCTTCAGCAAGCCCTAAGTTAAACAATACGTTGGTACTTTTGCCTTTAACTTTTTTACTTAGTGTAGGCGGAACACCGTCTTTGTCTACTGTATTACCAAATTTAGCAGTTTGTGTTTTGATCTCGTTTGGACCTACGTCAACAGTTGTGTTAACGCCTTTTACAATTCTGCCATCTTCAAATAAATCCCGTAGTTTCATTACTTACGACCTCTAAATCCACTGGGCATATTTTGATTCATCATTTTAGGTTGACTAAACCAAAGTTTAAACCATTCAGCATCCCCTGGCTTGATATTATCTTTACGCATTTTACGAGCATTTGAATTTGCAGCATCACTAATGTTCTCAAGAGTGTACTCTGTGTAACCTTTAAATTCGTTTACACCGGCAAGCTTTTTAAGTTCGTCTAGACTGCTATACATTATGCGCCTTCATCTTTGCACTCATTTCGTAAAAGTTATCATTCACGATCTATCTGCTCTTAGTTCTTGTACTTTTTTAATTACACGTTCAATGTCTACAGGCATAATGCTTGGAAATTTTATTTTTAACTGCTTACGAATTCCATCATCGGGTAAGTAGAACATTTTTTTTCGAGCAAATTTTATATACCTTGGAAAGTTATCTTGGGGACCGTTCATAAAAGTACTCCACATTTTGCTAAAGTCAAGTTCTTCATTTTTTTGTGATTGTTGATAAAATTGTAAAAACTCTGTGTGAAACTTATCTTCATCTTCTGGACTGACATCTTCAGCTGCAACTGTATCGTTAACACCCATACCTTGACGTACTGCTGCAAACATTTCGTCTGCTATGTCTTGATTAGGCACGCCTTGTTTAAATGATTCTAGATCATTCGCGGCTGCTGCTGCTCTCATTTTACTTGCGCTCATACCTTCAGCACCGTCTGCATCTGGATCACGTTCGCCGGCACTTACTACACTAATTGATTTAAAGTTGTAGTCTTTACCGTTATAATCGTTTAATAGTTTTTCAAATTGAGCAACACGATCGCTACCTGCAACATAGATTAAATTGTCATAACCTAGTGCGTCAATTTTTTGTAGTGCTTGTATAATAGTTTTAACTTCAGGATTACCAATTGTAACCTCCGGAAAGAAAAATTTAGCATAGCTAAGTTTATCTGCAAATGCTAATGGATCTGTTTTAGGCTTTTGTGATTGACTTAGAAATATATAAGGATCAGCACCTTGCGACTTTACAGCATCTACTAATTTAGCATGACCAATAGTAGGAGGATTCATGCGCCCAAATGCCATTGCTGCGGTTCGTTCTGGTGCTTCGAATAACTCTCTCAGTCTCATTTATAATCACCATTCTTAACGTCATCCATACACTCACTAAAAATTTTGTCAATTAATGTATCACGATCTTCTTGTGTAAACACATCTTCAGAAGATGCTCCTAGATCATATTTTGAGCAATAAGTGTCAATACCTTTGGTAATCATTGGAGTTAATTGTTTACGATGATTAATTTTTTTACCATCTCTATGCATATCTGCAATTTTACTCATTGCAGGATAATAATCATGACGATAAAATTGTGGATCATTTTTCATCCAAACACTAGTATCATCTATTAAATCAAATCCTAGATCTTCGTTTTCTTGTACTTTAGTTACTTCGTATATCTTTACCATTTTCTACAACTCCAATATCTTGCCTTGTGACGCGGCCCGGGATTATCACAGTTGTGTCTAGCACGGAAACTGCGTCTTGCTGCTGGGTTATTTTTACGAATACTCATAGTCTTACCTTTAACACTTGATCCGCCGTGTCCAAAGTTTACTTTAACTACATTGCCTTTAGGATTCTTTACATACACTTTAAACTTCTTAACATCACCTTGCATAGGCTTACCAAGTTTAACTGTACGACCTTGATATTCTGCTTCGTCGATAACGTCATCATCATTGTACCATAACTCACCATACTCTGCATAAAACTCATCATCATCATCAAATGTAACTTCGTCTAGCTCTTCTCCTTCGACTGGAAATTCAATATCAAAGTCTTCATGCCCTTGTTCGAACATATAGTTTGCTAGGTTCTGTGCATACTCGTCTGCTTCTTCGTTTGTTAATTGTCTAGGTAACGGAATTTGATACACGCTAGCACCTTGTGCTGATTCGTGCAATTCGCTCCCTGGAAAGATACTTTCGTCTAAACTTTCGTTTAAACTATTATTTTTTTCCATTACTATATATACAAAATAATCCATGCTATTACCTTAATGATTTAGTATAATACTATTAACAGTACCGTCAGTGTATGTAACTACAGCTCTAATCCAAACATAATTACCTGTAAAACTTGCAATTTTACTTGTAGTTTCTTGTGCAGCAGTATAGGTATGAACAGTAAACCAATCAACTTCTGCAGGAGTAACTGCAAGAGTTCCTTGTATATTGACTGTGCCAGTTAATCCAGCGTAGCTGTACTGTACGGTGTGGAAACCGTCACTACGTCCGTAGTAACCGTCACCTCGAAATTTGTCTCCGGTAATGACAGCATTTGTACTGTCTCCTGGATGTGTGTTTGCTGATAATATTGTTTCACTGTTTGCCATACAACTATTTATCAATAGTTGTGTTGTAGACTAGTTTGTCGATCCTAGCTAATTTACCAACAAACAAACTTAAGAGTTGTATAATTTTATCATCTCTTACATAGAAATACATTCCTCGAATGTAGCCGTTAGATTCTATTGCCGCTAAACAAGTATCGCCGGCTTTAGCCTTACCCGGATTGTTTCTAACCCATGCTGCTAAACCTGGATCGCACGAATACCCTAACGTAATTTTATATTCATATTTAATTTCATAGTCAACAAATATAATATTTTTATGTAGTTTAGAAATATTTTCTTTATTAGGTTCCCATAATTCTAATGCACCATTAAATTTATTGCCTAACATTTTAAGCCAAGAAATATCATGTGAATATATTTGCATACGGGGTCCAGAGACTCGTAATTTATAATCTTCTTGCTTGCAAAATTCTGCATACAAACTTTTTGCTTCAATAAATGTACTAAGCTCGATTGGCTTCTTAAGTGAATATTGTCCTTGTCTTAGCGGCTCACCTATATCATACTGCTGCTGTAGTGCAGTAAGTGCTACTTGTGCAATTCTTAGATTCTTTTCTCTAAAAATATGCACAAGAGCATTTACTACAACTAGCTTGTACGGGTATTCATCATAAAATAGTTTTACAGTTTCAAGTCTGTTCAACGACTTCATTATCATTTACCTTTAGTACAATAGCATCATCAACAATGTCAATTGTTAAATCTCCGCCATTTTTAAGTTTTCCAAATAACAGCTCTCTAGCCAATGGCATCTTGATTTCTTTATCAATAACACGCTGCAACGGACGAGCGCCCATCTTAGGATCAAATCCCTTGTCCACTAAATAATCAAGAGTTTCGTCAGTAACTTTAATTGCAACATTCTTATCCTTAACTAATTCTTTAAGTTCAACAAGGAACTTGCCAACAATCTTAAGCATAACAGGCTTGCCAAGTTTAGCAAAAGTAACAACACCGTCTAAGCGATTACGGAACTCTGGACTAAAGAATTTCTTAAGAGCTTTGTCTTCGTATGAATTATCTTCAAAGTCTGTGCCAAATCCAATGGAGTTCTTCTCAGAATCAGCAGCGCCTAAGTTAGTAGTAAGAATTAATGTACAATTACGTGCATCTGCCTCTTTACCATTAGATCCTGTAATCTTACCATTGTCCATAATTTGTAGTAAGATCTGCGAAACATCTGGATGTGCTTTTTCAATTTCGTCAAGCAGAAGCACACAGTTTGGTGATTCTTGTAACTTAACAATTAATTGTCCTGCACTATCTTCGTGACCTACATAACCTGGAGGGCTACCAATTAGCTTACTTACACTGTGCTTTTCTTGATATTCACTCATATCAAAGCGTACTAGTTTAACACCTAAATTAGTTGCAAGTGCCTTAGCTGTTTCAGTTTTACCAGTACCAGTCGGTCCCATAAACACAAAACTACCAATAGGCTTATCTGCTGCCTTGAGACCTGCTTGCGCCACAAGTATTTTATCAACAATTGATTCAACTGCTTTATCTTGACCATACACTTGCTTTTTAATATTATGTTCAAGGTTAGCAAGATTCTCAGTTTCTTTTTCGCTTACTTGTTCTTCTGGCAAGTTAACTGCTTTAGCAAGCTCGTATTGAATTTCTGCTGCATCAACAATTTTATCACCTATAACTTCTTTTAGATTAAACCGCGAACACGCCTGATCAATTAAGTCAATTGCTTTGTCAGGTAATTTCTTATCTGACTGATATTTAATACTTAATTTAATTGCCTCGTCAAGTGCTTCGTCGGTAATAATAGTTTTGTGATAATCTTCATAGTATTTCTTAAGACCTAATAGGATATCTTTAGTTACTTCTGCACTAGGTTCGTCAACTGTTACACGCTGGAATCGACGCATCAATGCACGATCTTTTTCAAAGTACTTGCGATACTCTTCCCATGTAGTTGATGCAACTACTTTAATGTTGCCTTTACTTAATGCCGGTTTTAACATGTTAGCAAGATCGTTTGCACTATTTCCACCACCTGCGCCTGCGCCACTAATCATGTGTGCTTCGTCGATGAACATAATAGTTTTGCCTTTTTTCTTTAAGGCAGCTAGAACAAGTTTAAAGCGTTCTTCAAAGTCTCCTCGATACTTACTACCAGCAAGCATGGCACCAATGTCTAAGTTATAAACATTATATTCCTTTAAGAATTCAGGCACAGTATTCTGTTCAATATTAAATGCAAGACCTTCTGCAATAGCAGTTTTACCAACGCCTGGGTCACCGACTAGTAATACATTATTTTTATTACGACGACCAAGTGCAAGTGCAATAGCATCTAATTCTTCTGCACGACCGATCACAGGATCAATTGATTTCTTTTTAACTTCGTCATTAAGATTAGTTGTGAATGCCCGCAATGCCTTTGCAGCCGCTCCACTCATTTCTTCGTCTTCTTCGTTAGCGTCAACTTCGCTGCTCAGGTAAGTAGCAAATTTATTTTTGTCAATTCCTGCTTGATCGCAATAATATGCCGCGAGGGATTTTTTCTCGCTAATGATACTAAGCATTACATCACTTAGTTCAATATGACCGCGCCCGTTAAACAATGTTTGTGTAAATGCACGATTTAAACATCGTTCAACAGTTTGTGTTTTCTTGGGCTTATGTTTAGATGTATCAACTATAAGATCTTCGCAACCAGTTTTTAGATGATGCTCTAGATTAGATTTCATGTAATCTGGATCAGCACCAAACTCTTTAACTAGATTATAAAATGTTTCGCTACACAACATTGCGAACAGTAAGTGCTCAAGTGTAACATACTCGTGTTGCAACTTTTGAGCGTCTTTAACTGCTTTATCAAATACTAGTTGTAAATCTTTACTTGGTTCAACCATTAGTGTGTTCCTTTATTAATTTCTTTTGTTTTTTCTTTGCTATGTCTAGTTTTAGTTTTGAAATTCTGTCTGTAAATTCTATGCCTTGAAGATGATCATATTCATGTAAGAAGCACCTAGCATCTATTCCACTTAACTCTAGTATACACTCTTTGTTCGCGATGTCAAGGAATTTTACAACTATTTTATTAGGCCGTTTGATTGATAATATCAATCCTATATGACTTAAACATCCTTCCTTACTTAAATTGCTATCATCACTTACTTCAAGAATAACAGGATTAATAACAGCAAACGGCTTAGTTACTTCTGCATGTTGTGTAGGACGCATTACGAAAATTTGTGCATCTATACCTACTTGATTAGCTGCAAGCCCAATGCCATTCTTTGCCATCATTACTTGACACATCTCTCCCGACACTTGTTTAGCATCCATTGAATCAAAATCAAATGGCTTTGTAACGATATTTAAGAACTTATTCGGTGAGCTTATCAATTTCATCTTTAATTTCCTTTAATTTGTTTAATATTGTTTCGTCATGTATGTTCGGTACTACTGCTTCAACTTTAATATGTGCATTACCCGCCCGTCTTGTATTTACATTAGGAATACCTTGCCCTGTTATACTAAACACAGTACCTGACTTTGATCCTTTTGGCACAGTTAGACTAAAATTCTTTCCTGTTGGTGTTACCACCTTAATTGAAGTACCTAATATTAAATCAAATACCGACACAGTATGTTTGGTAATAATATTATCACCATCCCTATTCCATTTTGCATGTGGTCGAACTTTAATGTTAAGAACTAAGTTCCCCCGCTGGATATGTGGAATACTATCATCGCCCATTCCGCCAAATCTAACACTATCATTGTGCCTAATCCCCGGTGGAACTATAGCATCTAATGTTTCTATTCTTCCGCTTTGTAATCTATATTGCAAGTTTATTGACTTTCCACCAAACACTTCTTCAAATGTCAGTGTATGCTCTATTATAACATCTCTATTGCGCTGTTGTCTACCTCTTTGATTTCCAAATCCAAACATCCCATTAAACATGTCATTGAAATCTCGAGGGCCTCTTTGATGCATATTATTTGTATTAAAGCTAGGTTGGGGATTGTCATACTGCTGTTTTTTAGCAGGATCTTTTAGTGTTTCATAAGCTTCGTTAATTTGTTTAAACTTTGTATCATCACCGCCGTTGCGATCAGGATGATTTGCCATCGCCTGTTTACGATATGCGTGTTTAATATCTTGAGAAGAAGCGTTTCTATTAACGCCTAGTGTAGAATAATAGTCCATGCAAGTATTTACCGCATGAACTATTATGTTTTAGTCGTAATGATTATTTCTTTTTACTATATGCCTGTGCGCCAAAGAACGCAGCAACAATACCAGCAACAGCAACAAAGTATGTTGGTGCCATTGATCCTAGTGTCTTTGTGGCTTCACCTAATCCTAGTAACGATGTAACAACTACCGCAAACGGATATAGTAGTAATCCAAATAATGCAAACCAAGTCATACTTCTTTGTGCATCACGCATTGCATCTTGATCTTCTAAAGATTTGCGTCTAAACTCAAGTTCCATTTGTTTTTCTTCAGCATCAATGTGCCCATCACCGTTTATATCTGCAGGATGATAACCTGTATTTTGTACTGCAGGCGCTGGTGCTGCTGCTGCTACTACTGGTGTACTTACAGGTGCAGGAGCTGATGTTTCAATTACTGGAGCTTCCGCCGGTGCTGCACTCTTTAATTCAGTTGGCTTTTTTCTTGGCATTTTTATTTCCCTCTAGTTTTGCAAGACGAGATTCTAACTCATCTATCTTTTTAGTTACATGTGGGTATTTTTTACGCCAAGCGTCTGTTGGCTGCTCGAACCATGTCAATCCCCATCTTACAACTAAGAAGTCTAAGAATTGATCTAGTTTAGCATAGCACCAAAGCCCTGCTCTTGTATCTTTAAAATAAGCTAGAAATGCAGCGCCAGCTAGTGCGCCAAGTATACTTGTGTATATCCACAAAGTATCGCCCGTTAGTCGTTCAATTAAATCCCACATAGTAAACCCTCTCTTTTACTATGTGTATTTATTAATCTAGTGGAGGTGTTTCTGGTTTGACAGCTTCTTCGTAGTAAACAATGATTTGTTTTTGCTGTTCAATAAACCGTTTTAGTTCTGCAAAGTTTAAACTAAGGTTTTCGTAGTCTTTAACTGAGATAGCAATGTATGCAAGTTCGCCGTTCTTTGCTGTAAACTTTTCAACAAACTCGTCATAGTTTTCTGCTGTAACAACATAGATCTTTACGTCATTGATTTGCGCACCCTTGGGACGAGCTACAATCGGTACAGTCGTTTTTACAGTATTAGTTACTGTTACTATCTGTGGTTCCTGCCTCAGGCTGCTGCACCCCATTAGGGTCAGTAATGCCGCGGAGATCATCCCATAAGCTATCAGTCGCATTTTGCATCCTATTTTCAATCAGTCCTGGCTTGCGTTGTGCCAAAGACGTTAAGTTGTGTTTTTGTAGTGTAGCACGAAGTTCATCCCCGTAGCTCTCTGCTCGTTGTAGATCTTGTTGTAGTTGAACATTTAGTTCGGCGTTACGGACTGCATCTCTGCGCATAGTCGAAATAGACTCTTCACTTATAGCTACTGCTGTTTCTAACTTTGCATTATTTGCATTTAAGATTGCAATTCGTTCTTGTGTATCATTATAATACCAATAAAAAACGCCACATAGGACTAACATCATCGCTGCTGAAACAAATGCTAGTTTTAATCCCATATTATTCTCCGAACATCATAGCAAGACTTTTTGGACCCATAATACCATCTGGTGTTAGATCATTTTCTTCTTGCCATGCCTTAATATGTGCTTCAGTTCCTTTACCAAAGATACCATCAGCACCAATTTCTAATTCTTCTTGTACTGCTTTAACAGTTGGTCCTCTTGAGCCTACACGAATAGTTTCATATACTATCTTGCCAGGCTCCCAATGTCCGCCCATTACTTCCATTGCATGTTCGTAATGTTTCTTACGATCTTCTAATCCAATGTATCCACCGTTAATGCGTTTTGTTGCACCTTTGATGTCACGGCTATCACAATACTTGTTTAAGTTGTTTGTATCCCAAAACCAACATGCTGAGTCTAGTGCGCCTTTTTTAGTGCGTACATAGTCTACTGCTTCTTCTGGGG